>Ga0136643_10014729_pt1 | contig 11747 bp, 4 predicted proteins | sample TergutLab28metaG_FD_96883 | JGI IMG/M metagenome (GOLD analysis project Ga0136643, IMG submission 96883) | Labiotermes labralis P1 segment gut microbial communities from Petit-Saut dam, French Guiana - Lab288 P1 (version 3) (version 3) | ecosystem: Host-associated > Arthropoda: Insects >...
ACTTCAGGCTGAGACCCATAGGCTGAGACCCAAAGGCTGAGACCCACTGGCTGTGACCCACTCGCTGAAACCCACAGGTTGTGACCCACTGGCTGAGACCCACAGGCTGAGACCAACTGGCTGTGACCCACTCGCTGAAACCCACAGGATGTGACCCACTGGCTGAGACCCACTGGCTGAGACCCAAAGGCTGATACCCACAGGCGGTCTGCACGCATTGATGAAGCCAAAGAACACTTGCCGCTAAAAATACAACCCAAATTTATTCGCGGTTGTAATGCGTACAACAGGACACTGCTTACATTCAATATCCGATCAAGCTTTCATGCAGGACGTACAAAGGAAATGAGACACTCAAATAAAACTTGGATAGGATAGAACCTGACCGTCCTTCATTCTACGCTATTACATTTAAAAACCTCTCTAAAAGAAATAACTTAAAAATATTAATTAATTTCTGAAAACAAACGTCTACAGACTGCAAATAACGGAGGAAACGCCACATGTGCAAGCCAATCGTGTCTATCCCAGTCAGTTCTGAATTTCCACAGAAGGTAAGAACTTTCTTTAAACACGCCATATAGTACAGCGCAATGTGGCCTTCAAAAGCTCTTCATATTACACTGTCATAAAAGAACAATTCACAGCACAAGACGCGCTGGTGTTCTGGGAGACACAGTGTTGATCTTCTCTCATGGCCACGCAAGAACATGTCCTGTCTTCACACCAGACCACACAGTGTTGATGATCTTCTCTCATGGCCACGCAATAATATGTCTTGTCTTCACACCAGACCGCACAGTGTTGATGATCCTCTCTCATGGCAACGCAATAACATGTCCTGTCTTCACACCAGACCACACAGTGTTGATGATCTTCTCTCATGGCCACGCAATAATATGTCCTGTCTTCACACCAGACCACACAGTGTTGATGATCTTCTCTCATGGCCACGCAATAATATGTCCTGTCTTCACACCATACCACACAGTGTTGATGATCTTCTCTCATGGCCACGCAATAACATGTCCTGTCTTCACACCAGACCACACAGTGTTGATGATCTTCTCTCATGGCCACGCAATAACATGTCCTGTCTTCACACCAGACCACACAGTGTTGATGATCCTCTCTCATGGCCACGCAATAACATGTCCTGTCTTCACCCCAGACGACACAGTGTTGATGACCTTCTCTCATGGCCACGCAATAACATGTCCCGTCTTCACACCAGACCACACAGTGTTGATGACCTTCTTTCATGGCCACGCAATAACATGTCCTGTCTTCACACCAGACCACACAGTGTTGATGATCTTCTCTCATGGCCACGCAATAACATGTCCTGTTCTATTCTAACATTTTGCCGGTCCCAGTGGCCGCGCGGTCTAAGGCGTAGGTCTGCGTCCGCTCGCCTGCTGAGAACGTGGGTTCGATTCCCACCGGGAGCATGGATGTTTGTTGTGATTGTTGTGTGTTGTCAGGTAGAGGTCTTGCGACGAGCTGATCCCTCGTCCAGAGGAGTCCTACCGACTGTGACGCGTCGTTGCGTGTGATCAAGAAACCTCAAGAATGAGGAGACCATTGCCCGCGTTGGGCCGAAATGCCAAAGTAAAAAAACAAAATATAACATTTTATTTACTTCAAAAAAAAATATATATATACAGTAATATGAGGTACAACGTATTTTATTTATTTATATATATATATACGAGTATGTATATATATATGTATTTCCTTTTGCTGGGTCTTTGGATTTGCGTCTTCACAATTTGAGTTAGATCAGAAATTCAATTGCAGCTTCCCAGGATTCTCCGCGAAACAACAACAGTTCATTTATGCCCTAAATCTGGCTGTTAAACTTCACCATAGGAACAATTATAATAACGGATTTAGGCCGTTCTTTCAGAGAAAGAGTACAACGGAGGAAGGCAAGAGAAGTAAAGCAAAATTTAAAATTAATTTGATTACGGTTGTTAGCTCAAGTGCGCAAGAGCTAAAGGCAGCAGACAAGTGAAGGTGCAGCGGAGCGGACGTGGCGCTTCGCTGTCTCCAAGCCGGATTCCACGCGTGGAAAAGAACAAGTGAAGATGAGAACAGAGAAAAGAAATAAGAAGGCATAAAAGCGAGGGACTGCTATGAGAAGCACCGAACTTGTAGAGACAGAAATCCGAGGGGGCTAGTCTAAAAACTTGGAGCAGAACATCATGTTCTTGACAGCTCGAATGATCAAACTGTGTAGCATTACTTACGCTTTTACGGTAAAGACATAAATTATTTGTTCATTGCTAAGAGGGAAGAAAACAATAACTGATCTGCTTCCGCAGAATGAAAGCACCATTTAATTATAATAAATACTTAAACGTAGAATATACTTAAGGGCGAGCGGGGCAGTTGTTTGAGACACTACGCCTCAAGACGGGGGGTTCTAGGTCCGATTCCCGGTAGGGTCCTTGGAAATTTTCAAGCGACCTGTTACTTCTGTCCACATTTCTGTAGCCCTGGCGTCCACTCAGCCTCGAACAGGAATGAGTATCAAGGAATCTCCTTGGGTTTAAAGAGCGGCTGGCGAGTGGAGCTTACAGCTCTGCTGTCCCAGTTGTGCCGGATGTCGAAGTGAGGACGGAAGCCCAACTTTCCATTCCCCCCATCCCGAGTCTTCATGACTTGTTACAGAAAAGCTCCTCCTTTACCTTTTACAATATAAGTAAGAAAAGTGTCAATCAATACCGAAATCAAAAGATGTTAGACAATATCAGAAGTACGTGGAAGAAATATCTGCAAACAGGAAGCAGACAATAGGGCAAACATGGCAGGTTAACTGCATATATATATATATATTTAATCAATATATATATATATTTAATCAATATATATATATATTGATTAAATACATGGCTAATTAAATAATCAAATAACCACATGTTTCTGGTCAAGACAACCCTACCCTTTCAGCATGAGTCCTCGAGTTTTCTAATAAATCTAAGAGCAACTTCCAAAGTCTAGACGCCATAATGGCGACACGAAGCAAGTTCCATACAGAGGGACAACAATCCATAGAGCAACATATAAACCTCAGCTATCTAGCGCTTTCTGCTCGGTGCGTGTGCGTTGATAAACAAGTGCTTATGAAAGGAAGATCACTGTAAGGATTACACTCAGATTATTAGACGCCATAGCAAGCAGCTCACTTTCCCGGGCCACCAGCACCAGGGACTTGTGCAGGTCTGCCTTTTAAGTCTCATTCACACACACAGGACTGGACTGTATCTGACCGTGGACTTCGTCAACGTCTACGTGGTAGCCGGAAAAAGCCGAACCGCTTCGAGGCAGTCCATGTCGTCCACAGACCGTCGACTAGACAGCGGCTGTACTGTGCCATGGCTTCAGAAATCATTTTCGAAGCGGTCCATGGTGCCACGGTCTCGGTACGGTGGTGGTCGACTCCAGGATGTGTCCGCCTTCAAGAAACTGACAGGGCATAACGGTATTTACAACAGCCCACCGGCACTCTACCTCGTCTCAGTCAGATGATACCAATCGTACACATACTAAAACTCAAGAACAATTACATCAATCGCCTCCAAGAACATCTCCTAGTATCTGACGCATTATACTTCTGTACGGATATTAACTACCTGCTATAATACAACTTCCTGCCGTCCCAGACGACAGTAATCGTTACAGTCAGTGTCAAGAGAACCAACCCTCTTGTGCTCGTCTTCCTCTTTTGTGCCAATAAACAAATGTTTTTGATTACAGGCGTCCGCCACGGTGCAAATAATATCCTCATTCTTCAGTCAGTTCTTGCACTGCTTGACCCTTCCAGATGAGACCGATAAGTTGTCCCGAAATGTCGGTAACTAATTACCGATCTACGCTGCGTAACATCCCAGAAGCGCAAAGATCTCAAATACTGCTGAACCAAATTCCACGGAGTTCATGAAATTGGAGGTTTTTGGTGCGACTAAGATTTTATTGTTTTAATTTTTACCGAATAAGGCAAACGTAACAGGGTGTTCCGAAAGATTGTTCAAGGTCACCAGTACCAGGTATGCTGCCCCTGCTCAATTGTCTGACCGCACATTTCATCTTCCAGACTACCAAGCAAAACGAAACCAAATTTGGTATTCAAAACCTACAGTAACAGTCCCTGGAAAAAAATTTATTTTCGCAGCCTATACTGTAGATGGAGACAGAAATTTTCTACGGAACAGTGGTAACTGTGTGGGCCGGGAAAGCGTAGACGGTATAGCGACTCGCTACGGGCTGGACGATCAGGGGATCGAATCCCAGTCGGGGCGAGACTTTCGGCACCCGTCCAGACCGGCCCTGAGGCCCACCCAACCTGCTATACAACGGGTACCCCGGGGGTAAAGCGGTCGGGGCGTGACATTGACAACCCACCCCCACCTAGTGTCGAAGTTAAAGAAAGAGTAGAGCTATACCTCTATACCCCTTCTGGGCCTTCGTAACCTTCTAGGGTGAACTTTGCTTACCGTGGTAACTGTACACTGAACAACAGTGTATGAGCCCACAGAGACAGATCGCAAGTAAACAAACTACATCAAATAAACAACAGACGTGCTAAAACTGTAGCCCCTTGGAACACCAGTTGGCGTTTCTTATTACGAAACCCCAGGAACTGACGTCACTTTGCGTGTCGTTTCGTTTCACCTCTGCCTCCTCCGGACACAAGCACCCCATTCTCTCCTCTTCCCGTCCCTTTCTTTCCTTTTCATTAATCACGCTCCGCCAATCATGTGATTTTATTAAAACGTCACACATTTTCAACACCATCCTCCGCTCTCCTCCCCTCCCCCCACCATTCTACAATACTGTTTCCAAACAAAATTATTTCACTGCCCAGATTCCTTTAAAATTTATTTTTCCACTCCTTTCCGTGGTTCAGATACGTCAGCGTCGGCTCCAAATTCCTGATTCATACTCGTCGGCAGTGTGTAAAGGATTAAGAGTCAGTACATTGCACCGAGCACGGCACTGGAGGGTTAATAGGCCACGATATTTATAAATTGGACAGTTTCTATCCCGTTGTGTGTGCGTAAACAATGTATTACTAAAACCGTCTTTACCGTCCCATGTACACCTTACAACTATATTACTGGTATATCCACAGTTTATCCCCAGAATATCCACAGTTTATCCCCAGAATATCCACATTATATCACGCACTAACACCGACTGTATTATAATGTATTTAAACAGTACCGTAATTCGAGAAAGGTTTGATAGTTATATTGTAAACCGTGAGATCCCGTAGGTATAAACCACCGAATGTACCTTGACTAACACCACTGTTTTGTAAGCCTGATGATGGTCGAGTAAGGCCGAAACATGTTACTTAGTTGAATAGTTGTAGTAATTTGCAACTGTCATTTATATTGTTGTGTAAAGACGGTTTTAATTAATACAGTGAGTGATATTTATGTTTTTCTAAATGAATTGTGAAACTTACGCACTTAACCCGTTTAAGACTGACACTTCTGCATCTTAACCGTTTGAAAACTTACTTCCATTTAATAATACGCCAAAATTCGGCTCAAGCCTTGCAGAGAGGTAAAGGTAAAGGTAAAGCGGTCCCATTACAGGCCTGGACAGGCCCAAAGGGTTCCAGGAAGTTAAGGTTCCTCGATTTCGTAACAACGGCACAGGATAGTGGTAAGGTTGTCACCCTTACGCACCGACTCCCTTTACCCCCGGTAAATGGTCCTGGTACTCATTTCTGTTAGAGGCTGAGTCGACCCCAGGGCCATAGTGCGATAGGAAGGATTTTATGTCAATGAAAAATCCACTGACACCAGCTGGGATCGAACCAGCCACCTTCCGATTTGTAGCACAGCACCTTAATCACTGTGCTACCGCGGTCCCTTGCAGAGAGAGCAGTTATTATTGACTGCCGGGTCTTTCGGAGAAGAATCGGTGTTTGTTGTGAGAATTGTACGAAACGACGTAAGTTCGAGTGTAGTGGGTGGGGATAATATTAAAGAGAGGGTGGCACATGTAGTTAGTTACTGCTGGGACCTCAGATGTTTAGTTAACTGTACATTCCATACACATGGTCCTTCATTTAAGGACGATTTCAGTGTTTCACGTTACATCACGTCATATGATAGGATTGGTGAATGATGAACTGGGAATGACGTGAAAAGGACTGTTCGCGGCCTAATTAAGGCACCGTCTTAGCATTTACGTAAGGTGACTGGAGGAAATCGTGAAAACTTCGACCAGAATAGCGAGACATCGAAATGCGCTTAGATAGAAGCTAAAAACCGTTACCGCCTGAGCCAACGTGGCTGGCCATACCCTTCTTCACCTTTGGTCTACTAATGCCTTATTCAACGTCTTCACGAATCGTCCTTAAGAACAGTCATGTAATCTGAAAGTTGATAAACACGCACAATATTCTGGCGGTACCGAGTTCACACACCAGCAGAGAACAAAGCACCCTGACTGCAATTATTGCGTCTTAGCAATTCATGCTCATACAGGTTAGAACTTATTGTACGGAATTAAACTATTAGCATATCGACATTTCCTGCTTTATTGTATCGTCTGTTCCAAGTTTGTATTAAATCTGTGTATCACTGACATTAAAAGATGTGTGAGAGAACGAGTGTGGTCACACGATCGTTAAGCGAAACTGAACACTACTTAGTATATACCTCACATAGTGCTCTTTGTGTGACTGAGTGAGTCGCACACGGGTTGCCTTGGTTACGGTGTGTCCGTGAAAACCAACCGACAGTCCGAGTTAGTTACTGTAGCAAAACCAGATGGCAGCACTCCCACAGATAGGAGCAGAAGTAACGCTTCGTTGGCTCTACCTCCAAAAACCCATCAGTGTTCTATGCATAGTATTTAATTACGCAAGTGGGCAACTTTGCATTACGTGGACCCGTAACAGTAATAAAACGGTGGGGAATAAGAACAAATAAAGAGACAAAGAACATGTTACAGCTGGAAGATATTTGCGAAATTCGTAACACAGCTCCGACTAACACAGTATGTTCATGCTGAAAGAATGGAAAACCAAAGAATGTCAAAGCAAATCGTAAGAGCTACAATGGAAGGAAGAAAGAAAACAGGAAGACCACGTACAAGATGGAGGGACAAGTTTGAAGGAACTGCGCTCTTCTGGGCTATTACGCAGCGAGTAGTGGTTAATTCCCTTTCCGACGTTTGGGAACAATCTATCCGTCCCTTCTGGACCCTTGAGGATGAGACCGATATGTTGTCCCGAAACGTCGGTAAGGATTCAACACTACTCGCTGCGTAGTAGCCCAGAAGAGCGCAGTTCCCAGCTACTTCGCAGGGAAAGCCTGAGATCACTCAAGGCTGAAGAGGATTTAAATATATTGGGAATAAAACACAAGTAGGCAGTGGTCGGAGATCGTCGGGAATGGAGGAAGATTGTACTGGAACGGACTGCAGCGTTGCAGGAGCAGGCGGGGGGGGGGCGGGGAGCACGAGTATGTGGGGGAAAAAGAAGAAGATCAAAGTACACTTATCAAGCACATGCCAACAAATATATGACAAGCCACCCAACCGATCACAGGTCTGATTTTGTTGCAAAGCACTAAATTCGTCAACTAACTACGTGCGCATCCCACACTTAGTTCCAGCATTTAGATGCAGACAAACCTGTCGTTAGGTGAGTCGCACAATAAACTGTAATATGTTAAGAAACTGGATACGTTTACCCCAACTTTTCCTCCAGCACTATGAAAATTTCACCAACTCAAGAGTGACATTTTTAATTCATAATATTCGACAATGTGCTTTATATTTTGAGAATCCGAGATAGCTCAGTCGTTACGGCGACTAGGCTAGAGGATGGACGGTCCGAGGTTCGAATCTTCAAAACCTCCAGACAAGCTCCGGGGCCCAGCCAGCATTTCGTGGTTCTACCCCTGGCGTAAAGCGGCCGTAGCGCGACGTATACCATCCACCACCGTCTAGGTCCGATGTTAAGAATGAGTGGAGGCAAACCTCTAGTCCCTCCTGTATGCCTTCAGTGCACGTACGGGGGCAAGTTTAATTCTGGACAACTTATTCTCCATCAGACCTGTTCATTGTACCAATACCAAAAGCCAAACGATAGCAAGGTGGAAAGCGGTACATTACCACACCTGCTATAGCAACCCACTACTCTAAACACTTTAAGAAGGGGACGACAGAAGGACAGACAGTTCTAGTTACTGATTGGATGCAAAGTTATCTCTCGTACGCGGTTAATTCCGCTTGATTGGTTGTCACCATAGCAACACGAGGAGGGAAAGATAAACGATAGACGGCAGGAGACTCAATGAGATCTGTTTTCCGGACGAGAAGAGTCGAGACCTATTCTTCCTTCTCCCTACAGCATCCTCGTACAACCCCTACAATCTCTTCTTCAACTCTCCCCACGCCCCGTGTCATTTCGTACCATCCAGCCGCAAACTGCTAACTGCACCCGTGCAACTACTGAAGCTTCTTTACCTACACTAAAAGGGCCTCCTTTCGACAAATTGAAGCACCAGGTCCACCGCAATGTAAACCCTTTAAACACTACTGGTTAGTTACAAGAAATTCATGTTTAACGCTAACAAGACAGACAATTCACGTACAAACGTAACACTGATGTGCTTCCGTGCAACCATTGTTGCAGTGGAAAAGCAATAAGTATTACATATTCTAAGTCTGTGTTTGTAGCCTTAGGTATCTAGCATGTAATGCGCATGCGCCATATTGTTATCTGTTCGCCTGTCCGGCTGTACCGCATTTTTATGCGTTATCTCATAAATGGCATGATTTTCGGGAAAAATGTATTGAATATAAAACGTGTGCTTCGATTTTCTCTAAAATTTCTGTCTGCACTATTTATATATATATATATATATATAAGAAGAACCAGTGAGATATCAAAAATGTATATCGATTTTATGTGAAGTGTCCGTCTTTCTTGTTAGATTTTAATTTAACTTTCACATTCTTGGCAGATTTTCGAAATAAAATCGCATATAAAATTTCATGAAAATCCACCCAGTGGGAGCCCAGCTGTTCCACGCAGAATGAGAGACGGACAGACACACACACATGACGAAGCTAACAGTCCCTTTTCGCAAATTTGCGGACGCTCTTATAAACTCTGGATTCTCTCCACATTCCACAGCCGTATGTTTCGTACGATTCTTGCAATCAACAGCTGCTACTTCCCTGTGCAGCCTTCACCAAATGTTCTTTCTCATGGAAGCCATGCGTGTTCTCTGTGAGGTACGAACTGAATCTTTACACATATCTAAAGTCAATTCAAGACACCAACAGACACACGCTTTATATACACAAGTACATTTGCAAATCGCTGCTACGAGGTGCGGCGTTATCCACGCCATCCTCAGGGAGCTCTACACCAAGATTTAAAACTTCATCATCATCATCATCATCATAAGCATCAAGGATTGGAACTTTTGATCCGTTCCGTCTCCAGAGTTACAGTTGCTCGCGCCAACGCTTCTTCGGTCTTCCAGTTGTTCTCCTTTCTTGTGGTCTGTAGTAGTATGATATCAAAGGGATTCGGTTTTGTGGCATTCTTTGCAAGTGTGAAAGCGGTTCCGTCTGTATTCACCTATCTTGTCTAGTATGCCTGTAATCCGTAGTTCGCGGCGTATGTAATCATTTGTTTTGTGGTCATAAAAGGTGTAGCCTGCCAGAGGTCTCAGTAACTTCATTTCTGCCGCTTCAGTTTTCGTCTTTGTAAGTCCAATTTTCTGAACCATATAAAAATATAGGTAAAACTAGTGTGTTGTATATTCTCAAAATAGAATGGGAACTATTTTGAAAATATACAACACACTACCACCAAATTACTCAGCGAGGGACTGGCTATCCATCCTGAGGACACCCTACCCAACTCAGAATCTCCAGAGGATTTAAAACTTACAACAATATAACCGGTTAACAACTATTTCACACTATATTATAGTACTCTTTCAGCCCTTGTTAACCAGGTTGGTTTTCGTGACTAAACTCCTGTTTACAAAATATGATATATTAAAATCAGTAAAATAGTAATATTGTTAGGGAATTTTGATTAAATATGGTTTAAAAGTTGTCTGTTGCTGTAACGTAGTTTCTTCTTTGTACAGAAAGTAAATTGATCCCATTACAGGCCCGATGTGGCCCAGAGGGTGGGTAGAGGAACAGCTCTACTCTTCCATGACCGCGGCACTAGAAGGGGGTGAGTGATCAGCAGCACGCCCCGGCCGCAATTTATTTATTCAACAAATATAGGTACTGAATATTTTAAACATGGTACATACTCTCCGTCTTTTTCTCTTCAAAATTCAGTTTGTTTCATAATTCTAACGTATTTGGTTCCTTTATTATTTACATTTTATATACAGGATAGGCTAAAATTAAAAAAAATAATTCCGGCGCCAAAAGTTTAATAACATGCATAGCGACTCTTAAAATTTCAATTGCAAACTTTGCAAAATCCCGTCTCTAGCCATGCCTTCCGCCAACAACACTTCCAATGACCCACTTCACACGCCGTCACTGACCAATAATATACAGCAGATTTTATAATGACCTACATCATGTTTAATCACAAACATCGGTCCCACAGGGTCACGCTGATATGTACTAGTAAAATAAAGGTAGAGTGCACCCTTGCACAGGCACTGAGGCTCTGTACAGGCCGCACAGCCTAGAGGGGGGAGTAGCTCTACTCTTTCTTGACCACGGCACTAGAAGTTGGTGAGGGGTCAGCGCCACGCCCCGGCCGCCCTTTACCCCCGGGAAAGACCCGGTATCCATTGTACAGGAGGCTGAGTGAGCCCCAGGGCCGGTCTGGACACGTGCGGAAAATCTCGCCCCCACCGGGATTCGATCTCCGGACCGTCCAGCCCGTAGCCAGTAGCTATACCGACTACGCTAACCGGTCCCCCGAAGTATACTGGTACTTTGCTTTGTTTATTTATGGCCCACTGAAGGTCGCTCTTGGTTCTTCAAACAATATGTCGTCGTAGTTACTCAATTATTGTACCAACTAATGAACTTACGTACAAAATCTACACTTTAAAACACTAAAACTGCTCCGACACCTATCGGTCCTAAGCCCATCATGAGGGAGCTATTTTTCCCCCCTTGCTAAAGTCACATTAAAAACAGTCACAGATTAATTTCGCTGTACCAGTTGGGTGTTGTGGCAGCATTCCGTGTTGTGTAATGTTATGTTGCGAAGAGTGCCCTGCTATGGATGTGCATTCTGTGCTTCGTTGCGCGATTAATTTCGTTGCACAAGTTGGGTGTTGTGGTAGCATACCGTGTTGTGTAATATTATGTTGCGTACAGTGCCCTGCTACGGATGTGCATTCTGTGCTTCGTTGCGTGATACGGAGTATCACGCAACGAAGCAAAGAATGCACATCCGTAGCAAGGCACTGTTCGCAACATAATATTACACAACACGGCATGCTGCCACAACACCCTACTATTACAACGAAGTTAATCTGTGACTGTTTTTAATGTGACTTTAGCAAGGGGGGGAAAATAGCTCCCTGATGATGGTCTTAGGAGCGAAACGTGTCGGAGCAGTATTAGTGTTTTAAAGTGTAGATTTTATATACAGGGTGTCCCAGGAGGAATGTGCCAGACTTCGGGAGGGTGTTCCTTATGTTAAAGTATACCGATATAACCCAAAACACCTATGTCCAAAGTTGAACGGTTACGGATATAATGGCCAG
>Ga0136643_10014732_pt1 | contig 11746 bp, 7 predicted proteins | sample TergutLab28metaG_FD_96883 | JGI IMG/M metagenome (GOLD analysis project Ga0136643, IMG submission 96883) | Labiotermes labralis P1 segment gut microbial communities from Petit-Saut dam, French Guiana - Lab288 P1 (version 3) (version 3) | ecosystem: Host-associated > Arthropoda: Insects >...
CTCAGTAATTAACCAACTTGATGCACAAAATTTTTGTTTTACAATAAGTTTATTTCGTAGCCTCTACATGTTTCGAGCACATGTGCTCATCATCAGGAGGTCAAAACTGCATTACACAGCCTCTGGTATCATCACACCTATTGGTGGTCGTCTCATGCACAGGCTGAGAGAAGACTTCTCTCTTCTCTCAACCTGTGTATGAGACGACCGACCACCTATAGGTGTGATGATACCAGAGGCTGTGTAATGCAATTTTGACCTCCTGATGATGAGCACATGTGCTTGAAACATGTAGAGGCTATGAAATAAACTTATTGTAAGACAAAAATTTTGTGCATCAAGTTGGTTAATTACTAAGATAAATCACCAACATGTACTCCAACACCCCAATAATACAAACAAAACAAATTCTGGACAACATGTTAGCCTTCAACCTTGCTGACTCCCAAATAAGATCGGAACTACTGGACTGGTATGAAGTAATTACAAGACAGAATTACTTCCAGTACAATGACAAAACAACCCAAACCGACGGCCTCGCAATGGGTGCCCCCTCCTCTACTATAATATCAGAAATCTTCCTGCAACACATTGAACACACTCACCTCCCCCACCTAGCTCAAAAACACAAACTAGTGACCTTTTTCCGATACGTCGATGACGTCTTATTGATCTATGACTCACAACACACCTACATACACTCATTACTCCACGATTTCAACTCCATCCATCCAAACCTTCAATTTACCCAAGAAGTAGAACAAAACAACACAATTATCTATTTGGACATAGCCATTCACAAAACACCAATGAACATCAAAATTTCCGTCTACAGAAAACCAACTTTCACAGACACCATTATCCCATACATCTCAAACCACCCCACACAACATAAATATGCAGCAGTTAGATTTCTATACAACCGTCTAAAAGCCTACCAGTCACACTGCAGAATACCAACATGAAGAAAATATTATCCATAGCATCCTACACAACAACTCCATCCTGATACTCCCACGGAAACCCTACCCCAATCACAACCAGAGAAACAACTAGCAAAACGAAAATGGGCCACCTTCACATACACGGGCAGAGAAACTACACTCATCACCAAACTGTTCAAACACACCAACATAAAATAGCCTGTTGCACCAACAATAACCTACTACACCACCTTACACAAAGTCCACACATCCAGGACATATACACACATTCATGCGTCTATAAACGAACATGCCCAGACTGTGGAAAGGCGTACACAGGACAAACAGGCCGAGACTTCAGAACCAAGTTTAACAAACACAAGACCTCCATCTGTCACAACACCCAAACTTCTAAATACACGCAACATTTAACAATGCACCGACATGCATTTGGAAACATACAAGACACTATGCAAATGTTACAGCTTCAGACGAAAGGCATGCACCTCAATACCATAGAGCATTTCTACATTTATAAGGAAGCTTTATTAAACAAGCACCTCAGTGATGACCACACGATCCCCAACAACAAAATCTTCGAGACCATTCTCAAATAATTTCAAGGGGCAAGCAACTAGCACCCAGCCCCTCTCACCCAGCCTTTACCTGATCATTTAACAGACTTACCCACCCCCCTCCCTCCCTTGAACCGAGACCCCCCGCTCCGCCCCAGCACTCAACATTCCCTCAGCCACAGTAGGCGCAACACTCGTGGTGTACACTACACGAGACGCTACAGCCAGTTACACTCTGAGGTTCTGCGAACGAAAACTACCAGAATCTTTACTGCAATGGGCTCCACCGCAACTAAAAGTGAGTACATTATACTTTTCGCCCGGACACATATCCACCACACACATGTACCAACATTTTCCATATATAGTATTCCCCACAGGTAGCAGTGAACAAGAACACACCTGCACTGGATGCTGACATCCCTTGCATAATTATCACCTCCCACTGCACAAACCCACTCCGAACGGACTACTTCACCTACTGAGTTACAAATCACGCCCAGCCTCTTCGCTCCAGCTCATCTGCAACATAGCTGCACACGCGCCAACAAACTCTGCGACCTGACAGGCAGAGGATACTTGACATAAATGAATACTTCCACATTCATACATACAGCCAGCCTGAAACGTCCATGTAGCTGCCACGAACATGCTCGGGATACCCCAAGCTTTCCACTGAGCACTACTACCCCCCATTTGCTTTTTTCACAGCAATCGAAGTGTACAACATGCATATCCACTTTAAACTCAAGGCACTTTTCTCATAAGACATCACTTACAACATGTATATGTACCTTATCTCTACCCACTTTACCTGTCATATATTATCAGTTTCAATATAGATAATCGCACGATGAGATCTCATTGAAAGCTCAGAATATGCACAACAACAAATGTTCTTATACTGTATATTTTCTCCTCATATTTTTGTGACCTGAGGAATGGCCCACAGTGGCTGAAATATGTCGTCACACTAATAAATAGGATACATAGACAGTTGTGTTTTTATGTACCCACCCCCTCCTAATTTGCATAAAACACAACAGGGATGAAGCATCTGAGGTTTGTAACCTGCTTACTCAGTTGTCCTTGTTCAAAAGGCTCCTGTTTTATTCTGTTTCTTATTCTTGTAACAAGTGTAATTTTACTATCCTTATTTGAAGAACTGAAAATTTCTGAATTTTGTTAACCTGTTTCGTGGCAAAGCACTTTTCTATAGTATACTGCATTCTTATTGTGGGATGTATAATTGTGTGTATTCTGTGCTTGTTTCAACTTTATCTTTGTGCTTCCAAGAGATGATTGCTGACTTAACGACTTCATAGTTCTTCAGGGATTTTCATATAGATGTAGGCCTTGTTTGATGCTGCACTTGATTTATGGCTTTTTGCTGTAATGTGCCACTTCTTCATTTACGCCCTGTCATTTTTGGTTTATTGCCCTTTGACTGGCTACTGTCTGTGATTCTCAACTTCAACTCTTCCTCTTTTTTATGGCAATATCATTTTTAATTTATGACTCATTGATTTACACTACTTTCTTATGACACACAGCTAGGACATAAAACAAGGGCTTGGTATACACTACAACAGCCATAAGTCTTTGCCAAATAAAGTAACTATTTTGTGATGATTACAATGAAGAGTACTGTATTCCAGGATGTGAAGCTGTGGAGTTTGGTAGAAACCTATTGAAACATGTGTTTATCACATTACAGAAACCACTTACCTCTGAAGTAACCTTGGTGTCTCATGAGTGAATAGTAAATATTTGATATGCTTACTTACTTACTCCATGATGCAGAGTCCTTCTTGAGAAGCTAACTGGTTTGCAGCTAGTCAAGAAATTCCCCACATCTCACGGAACCCGAAGGTTCATTACCGCACTCACAAGCGTCCACCACCTGTCTCTATCCTGGGTCAGCCCAATCCAGTCCATATACCCACATCCCACCTCCTGGAGATCCATCCTAATATTATCCACCTTTCTACACCTAGGTCTCCCCATTGGTCTCTTTCCCTCCGGTTTCCCTACCCTCTCCTCACCCATACACGCCACATGCCCAGCCCATCTCATTCTTCTCGATTTTATCACCCGCACAATATTGGGTGAGGAGTACAAATCATTGATATTCAATATTCAATATGAATGATATTATACGAACATAATTTTTTTTTATTAGGAAGATATTACAATTCTAAGTCATTCTGTATCAGAATGGTAATTGTTCAGTTGCAGTATATTTACATGTTTACAGTTTGTTTCCTTTCTTACAGGGCTGGATCTGGTCACTATACGGCATTTGCGATCAATGACGGTAGGTTGCATTTTAAGTTCATTTTTATATAATTGTCCTTTTCTCTTCTTATATTTAAAGCACAGGAGAAATTTTATTTTACCTGTTTCCATGGCACTTAATATGTGTGAACATGTTTTTAAAATAAATATGTTATCGATAAAATTATCTCCTGTTTTGTCGTTAACGTAAGCTAATATTTGATACTGTTCGTGCAGGTCAGTGGTTCCATTTCAATGACAGTACAGTTCGACTAACAGAAGATGAGGTTGTTGCCAGATGCAAGCCATACATTCTGTTTTACATTCGTCGGGAATTCCGGCTACCACATCTGAACTCGTGACGACTTGCACATGGCATTTGTGGAGGCTGCACTTAGGATCTGAGCCCTCCTCACAGCATTAACTTTACGTCATAATACAGGGGTTGTATTAAGTTGGAAGCATAGTTTTGGGATACATTTATTTTTAGGGGGCTTGACTGTGCTTCATGTAAATGGAAATTTATGTAAGAAGAAGAACATTCATATGCATTCCTTGATCTCTGATATTTTCTAATTGTGTTTTGTTTAGTAAATTGTGGTTTTGAAACAGTCTGTATGATGGAATTTTGACTTGGTTATGAATTAGTTCATTTACCTATGCTTTACAATGAATATTTCAGTATTGTAACTTGATATATACACAGAGGTCCATTCCTTAATTTATATTCTTATTCCTGGAACCAGATTTTGGCCAGTGTGTAGCGTGTCTCAGATTACTAAAATCCATGCTACTAGCTGTGCTTAAAAAATATTACCTGGACAGCAGTTTAGTTGATAATATGGTAGCTCTTTACAGTGGTGTCTTTCTGTGTTTTGTGACAACGCAACAAATTTTGTGACAAAGTTTATCGTCTTGATATTTTGAACCCAGACTGATATGTGTCAAGCCTCCACAGAGCATTAATTATATAATTTTTGCCAGAGATAAAGGCCATACATACTAAATTCTTGTTATGATAACAACAGAAGATGGTAGATGGAGATGGCATGAGATGGTGATGAACTGACTGTGTTTTATTTGGCAGTGTTTAGTTCAGCTGCTTCTACTGTATCTCCTGTTTCTCCACACAGTTCACCCACTAGCATTTCCCAGTTTTTATGCCAGAGTATCAGGAGTGCTGGATTATCAGATTTCAAATTATTGGACTTTTGCTGTATTTCGAATTACTAAACTTTTTGTAATTGATGACCAAAATGAAATGTGGCTTAAAATTACTAACCACGTTCAAGAGTTGACAAAATAATTTGTTTAAAGTGGGGGTATGTCATGTGCTTTGAATTATGCAGTATTTTGAGTTAACCAGTTTGAAATTAATGAGGTTTTACTGGTAACATTGAGCATGAACAGCATGTCCAGTTAGATGGTGCAGCAAAGTGTGTTTTTGGTCTAATCAAAGGAAAGCCATCAACTGGTCAGCATCTTGTGTGAACAGGTGGCAGTAAGGCTGTAAATAAAGGAATTGTTTTTATTTATGTAATAGAAAAGATCTGTTTGAGCTAAAGATACACATTGTAACTGTACATTATTTGACCAATGAGATTTCTGGAGTTATAGAAACTTTTGGCATTGCAATCATTATTTGACGATTGGAATTATATTCATTTTCAGTGTTTTGTGTTAAAATGGTAATTGGAAAATTTAAAATGAACAGAAAAGGGAAAATGGTATATTTCATAACCTGTTGATTAAAGGGAAGTATTTTCTTTGTCCGAACACAAACTAAAACGTTTATTAAATGGAAGTATTTACTTTGTCCAGACACAAACTAAAACCTTATAGCTGTAGGGTGAATAAGAATATGATGATATCAAACTTATTTAAAAAAAAAAAAAATTCTTTTATCCTGTTCATCATGATACCCATAGGCAGGTATAGGGTCTTTTGTTCTGAAGTGTATAACCTAAAACTAGAACATAAACTTTACTTCAGAGAAGGCTTCATTTGTTCCAGGTTTTTTTGGGGGGGGGAGGGGGGGTTAAATAAGCAACTCTCTGAATAATTTACCATGAAAGATATGTCCTACAGTGCTATAATCATATGCTTTGTTGATTCATCAGGGGATGTGCAATATTTGGAATATCTGTCTGAAATACTGAACTCTTTACTCCATAAAGCTGTAGGAACTAGTTATTATATTTGACCAGTGAATAGTCTTTTATGGCATGAAGCACAGTTTGTGCTGAAAGGTAGTATTTTTATTTTTTCATGCTGTTCTCTTCCTTGTTTCCCTTGCCTTTAAGTTTCCTCTTTAGGTTTATTCAGACAGTTTATTAAGTCTTCTGATGTGTTTGAGAAATGTGTATGTGGCTTTTAACGTATATACAAACTGGGGGAAGGGTTATTTAATTTCCATTCTTATAATAAAAGCCAACGAGATGCACAAATTCTCACATTTATTTGATAAAGTACTTTACATGTTCTGAACAGGTCCACCGTCCATTATCAGGAGTATCTCAACACTGTATACACGCAATAGGATTTTGTCATGCTAGTTCTGTTGGCTGTCTGGTAGTGAGGTGAGGACCTGACCATGCTGGCAGACAGCCTTGTTCATTGCAACTGCAGTATCTGAAAATGAGAATCTTTTGTGTGCAGATATTGATTATATTAATATTACTGTATTAGGTGAAGTTCTACATTTAGCATTGTAAACAGAGATCGTGATTTGCATGTGAGAACTATCCAGGAAAGAACGAAAGTGAATTGTTACCTTGAAGCAATGCATGATGAGTGCTAGGTAGCAACACATCAGTTAATAAACATACCGTGAGGGCCATATTTAGTATAGAAGCTCTGCTGCTCCAAATATTTTTCATAAATCAAAAGTAACTGCATTTTTGTGGGTGTTTGTGTCCTGCAAATTCTACTGTATAATTGATGTGAGACTGAAGCAATTATAGCAATGCATGGCCAACTTCTGCTGGATGACAAGGGATTTCAAATTACAGGCATATTTCAACTTGGATCATACTAAGGTAAAATACAGAATGAATAAACAGTCAAGTGAAGGAAAATGTTAGTGTTAAGTAAGCCATACAACTTGGCTATTTCAGAAAACGCAAATATTGTTATAATCAACGTGCAAACCTGTTTAATCGAAAAGCACTCCCTGGGCTTAATATATCACGACCGGTTATACATTATTCATAAGGCATTTAGTTATAAATATTTTGGCAATGTTGATTTTCGTGATGCTAGTAGCGCACCAACCATATACAGAAGCAACCTCAGATTGCATTCTACACCATGGACTGGGCTATCTGTGATAATCGGATTAAATGGCGCTGCAATCCGTACTCATGAATGTAATACAATGTGATTCATGGGTACTATGTTGGTGATCGGTACTCTTATCCGTGTTCCAGAGTGTCGCAAAAGTATGTGCCTCTGTTATGGGCCTGCAGCGCCTCTACCGGCCGTTGAGGAACGCTCCCCAGCTGTCACGTATCCCGTGCTCCATCCCCTGGCGCGCCGACGTTGGCGACACTGTAGCATCTGCTTCGAGCGTGAGACCGAAAATTCTATACAGATTCTTAGTGTTACAGGCGTTTGATATCCATAACTCTCTCATAAATTTGTATCACAAGTAGAATTTGATATAGAGTGCGCGCTGTTTCTTCAATCGTGATTTCAGATCAGCCGGATGCATGGGTTTAGCGTAATATTTGTGCCTTTGGCAGCCCTGGCCACTACAGCTGCAGGCATTTGTTCGTCATCTTGGAGAATAGTGAGGTGCAACACTTGGGTTGTGTCGGTTGGGAAGTCTGGTGCTCCGAAGCAATTTGCATTTTATTCGTGTGTGCGTGTGTTACGAATGTTGGAAAACATTGTATAAACATGTTGTTAAGAACAAAAAGATAACGTTGTCATTTTTTAAAACATAGCTGCCGTAGTAGAAGTCTGTACATGTAGTTATGAGTGTATCAACGCCGTGTTCCTTGTAGTCGAAAGTAGAACAGTTAAAACTTGCTTGCAGGAGTACTGTCAGAAAGGTTTGCTTGTTTTGTATAGTGTATAATTTTGAACATTTTCGTAAGAATGTCGATATTTCCATTACTTAATAAAATCGGGATGTAATAATGTCATAAAATGTGACGTGTGTTCGATAGTATATCGCACTTGAATATTCGGTATTATATGATTTGCGCCAGAGTGGATATAATTTTAAATTGGTAAGCATTATTTCTTCGCCAATGGCGGCAACACGATTATAGTCACTGTATTGTTGGTTGGTTGGCTTTAATTAAATTTATGTGCATATAGTAACTTAAAAATGTAATCATTGGTGGCGAAGGGAAACGCCCCCTTTCACAGATAAAGTGTCTTGCGACTTAGTATGTAATACAATTGTTTTTGTCGTTATTGAACTACATGTTTGTTTTGAGAAATTTTTTCCAAAATAAGAATTTGATGTGTTATTGCAGATAAAATACGTGGGTGTGTGGCAACGATCCATTGAAGACTGTTGAAGATCATTCAAGATGAGACTTCAGTGGGAGTTGTGTTATATTTCGTGCCTATTTTATTTGGTGGCATTTCTGTCATTCGGATTTTGTCGACAGTCACCGGTGTACATGAATCAATTTGCTGTGCATATACCAAGTGGACGGGAAGCTGCCGATGAAGTTGCAAGAAAGCATGGTTTCAGGAACCTAGGACAGGTAAGGTAATGTTTTCAGTGTTTTTTTGTTGAAAAGCAGAAGGTTATGGCATCTGCTGTGATTATATGAATTTTAATTTTTAGTTCCTATTATGGTGGCTTTCTGGAGTTGAACCCAAAATTACCCAAATGTGGAGTTTCTCTGTGTCTGTGTGTGTGGCTTGATATAGCTACAGTGATTTACCCTCATATGAAAAGCTTTTAGTTTATAAATTTGCAGTTGTTAACCAACTTTCACTGTGTCCAGAGGGATCTGTAATTCGTGTTGAAACTATATTTTCTTTGTCAGTTTACATTGGACTTTGAATTGATGTAAATTATCTAATTTATACATTTATGAACACCTGCCACTGGATGAAATGGACATTTTGTTACCGGTAGCTGGAATACTACTGCTACTGTTTGAAACAATTTTTTTTTTTCTTCAAAGAAAGCTACGTGCTAGGCATTGCCAGCTTGGTCAACTTTCACTTGCATTCTTCACAATATGTAGCTGCTGTTGCTATGCACTGTTGAAATTTGTAGTAGACTTCTATGAGTTTTATTGTGTAGCCTTTCTTCTGGTCTGAGCACTGTTTTAAAAATAATTTTTATAACACAGTTTATACTTAAATTAAGGTGTATAGTTGTGTAAAACTGATGCTTGAATTGAGTTATAGGTATCATTGATCAGAATAATCATGTTTTTCTTCTCCATATCATTGTTATTGTTAGGCCTTTTAATATTACTGTTTGTTGTGCAGTATTGTCAGCTGATATTTATTAAATAGCCTTGTATACTCTATAGAAAATTACCTACATTTTGTGTGTTAATGTGTACTGCCCTCACAGGTAGTGACACCTATAATAATGTTTCTTTTCTTCCTGTAAAATACGAACCATAAAATGATGACTGGTCATTAGTGGTTGAATGTCATTTGGAATTACAGGATGTGGGGAAGGGCATGCAGTATTTGTACCCTCAAAAAATTATCTGAAATTGAGTCACACTGCTTACAGATGCTTTATAATGGTGTGATGTTTTACTGAAAAACGTTGGTGACTCAATTTCAGTTAATTCGTGGTTCCTGCATATTCGGTGTACATGCGGTAATGGTTACGGTTGCTTAAAAAAAACTCGTAAAATGTTCATACAACCTTGAATTTCTATGGGCAGATGTTTTTATGACAAAGTTTGTTTTGCAACGTCATCATGCATGATAAGAGAGTTGTTTAACCGTTTTCAATTCCAGTGCTAATTTACTGCCACATTAAGAAACTGCACCTTTTTTACCACACATGATAACGGTGTATGTGTTTTATATGACTGCATCAGTCAATAACGATTATTTTCCTAAATAAGTTAACTGGCTTGTGTTTATAATGGACACAGATTGTGTTCTCTGTGAGGAACGAAGTGATATCTCGTATGTTTTATTCATAATTTTTGTGAATGTAAGCCTGCAGAATGGTTTTTGAATTGCTCTTATGCCACAGTTCAGTCACGTTTTCACTGTTAAACGTAGTAGTAGTAGTAGTGGTAGTAATCGTTCTATGCTTTAATGTGTGTGGTAATATAGAATTTATTTATGATAGGTGTTACGTTTGTCATCATCATCATCATTGTGGTCATTTATGTGACTTTATATCTGAAGTATCTGGACACATTTTACAAATATTCTTATAGCTTACAATAATATAAACAGCCAACTACATGCAACAATAGCAGATTTTGTTGATAATTACAATCAGCTCAACATGTTTCGGGCGAAATTATCGCCCGAAACATGTTGAGCTGATTGTAATTATCAATAAAATCTGCTATTGTTGCATGTAGTTGGCTGTTTATATTATTGTATCAATTATGCACGGTCATACAAACATCAAATCTTATAGCGTAGGTCAGCTTGTAAAGTCGCCACAGATCAACGTCGTGATGTGGTTAGTGGAAAGGCTAACAGAGGTGGAAAATGTGGCAAGGAAATTCACATTAACCGGCTGTGGTGAACTCAACAAACTTGTAGCAGCAGTGTGCGTTACATGGAAACTGCGCTTGAATTACATTTTTGTTAAAGTGCTGGTTCTGGCGTTTATTTTGACACAGTGCTTCACACCCTTAAAATAATCTGGTTCATGAATTTGTTTCTTTGCCTTGAATGTAAAGGCAGTGTAATGGCAGAAAACGGCAAGTTCTTTGAGCTGACTGCGAGGGTGCTGCCTCTTTCTGAACATTTGTGTTATGCTGGGACACATTCACAATATTGGATTGGTTCACGGTCTTTCCACCACTTTCTTGTTGTTTTCTATTGGTTTTTTTTGTTCCATCCCCCCAGAACACATTTGACTATTTTGTCCTTTCCTTCTGGAACAATTTCTGTGATTTAAATCATGACCCAAAGACCAGAGCTTGCTCACCGTGTTATTAACGTCATTCGTTATCAGCGAATCTTACAAACATAAGAGATAAAATTTTGGACTGAATTAATCTGACTCAGGTTAAGGAACCTGTGACGAAATGACTGACCAGAGGTTGGAATTCTTTACCATGAGCAACGTATAGTTTTCGAAATGGAATCCGCTCCATTAAGTCAGCTAAGTACATTCATTTTTGGAGTTTAAAAGAAAGTCATTTCTGTGTATGAAGAATTTTAATTTTGGTGTAACTGAATGCGTTCACGTTATTTGCTGTATCGTCGAAACGAAACATTAGACTAGCATTTGCTGGGACGACGTAATCAACGGAATGCAGCCCGGCCGTTTTGGGCTGCTTTAGATTTTAATAGTTGACGTGTTTTTGTCTCAGCTGAAGCAATTAACGTTTTTGATTGCAATGCTGAATATGAATTCTGGCTGTTTATTATTCAAACCGAAATTCGCACTCCAGTTTATACAAACAGTTTTTTTCCCACAAAAATTGAAGTTAATCAGCGCTTAAAACAGGAGTGCACAAACCCCGGGCTTCAGGTTGCCCGGGCGACTAAATTTTGGTACGGTGGTACTGTTACCGGCACTTCAGGTTCAAGCCCTGATATGTACGGGCGATTCAGGTTCAGACCCTGAACGGGCCCCATGTAGATAGATTTTGTTGGTTGTAAATGATTTAGTAAGGAAACCCGTAAGAGTTGTGAAAGTCGTCATGGCATTGAGTAACTGCAGCCTGAGCAAATCATTCATCGCATGTCTAGTTGGTAGCAGCTTTGCAACTGAGTGTTTATGTATGAAACACGAGACGTTGTGATTGGTGAGGACATGATTCATTTAGCAGCAGC
>Ga0136643_10014734_pt1 | contig 11745 bp, 11 predicted proteins | sample TergutLab28metaG_FD_96883 | JGI IMG/M metagenome (GOLD analysis project Ga0136643, IMG submission 96883) | Labiotermes labralis P1 segment gut microbial communities from Petit-Saut dam, French Guiana - Lab288 P1 (version 3) (version 3) | ecosystem: Host-associated > Arthropoda: Insects >...
ATATATGTCAGAAAATTTTGGAGATGAGCCCCCAATGAAAATTCACATTTTTCCTCCCCCCCCTCTACAAAACAAGAGAAAGGCGGAACATACACACACACACACACACACACACATATATATATATATATATATATATATACACATACATACATACACACACACATATAGACATACATATACAGTCCACTTCTTTCCACAGAAACTCATACCTAACAAATAAGCAGGCTCACAAATGACACAGTTGGCTGCAATCAGATCAAACTTACAGTTGACTAATAACAAATACACTGTAGTTGATACACAAATACATGAGGCTGTCAGACAGTGACAATCATTCAGTTGGCAAAATATTACTCTTTCAAGTATTTCAGTTTAGTGTAATTTCTAAGCATTTCCATGTGCTGAAGTTAAGTGGATAAATGTAGTTTGGTCAGCACATCTTAAGTTCACAAGTTCTGCTAATAGCGGAACCAGGGTTGATCCCATCCATTGATGTACACTTCATGTGCCTCAGGACTGCAACCGATATTGCATAATCAGTATACTGATTGTAACATATCAAGTGAAGTTGCCCCTGTACATGCCATGAAGGCAAATGTAGGAATGCAGCCAGAGTTCCACATATTGTTAACTTCAGCACTAAATGCAGTGGTCGGCCTAACATGCTACCACTTCAGCCCAGGAGAAAAATCCACAGCACATACTGAATATGAGATTGGGTGCACCCCAAAGATAGTCTAAACAGTTTCAAAAAGAGGTCCCTGCTGCAATGTGTGTCATGCTTCCTTCAATCTGGCCCATAGCCTGGTTACTACACCAACTCTTGTTTGTCATACATTAGAATTATAGTGATGGGGATACAGCAATTGATACTGTGACTATTCTATGGGCTACACAAACAAGGAGCATGGGTTTTAATCCCTGGCACGATCAGAAGTTTTCTTTTCCTCTAGCGTCCACATTGGCTCTGTGACCCACCCAGCCTCCCACCAACTGAGTAATGGGCACTGTTTCCCTAGAGGTGAAGTTACCATAGAATGAAACTGACCACTCACTGCCATCTACTACCAAGTTTAAGGATGCATAGTGCCTTACTTCTGCTCTTCCATATGTCTTTGTGGTGTGATGTTTAACCCTTTAAAGACAATATGTTAACTCTTTTCATTAAAGACCCACTGCACACCGCACTGTAAACACTTCCCAACTCAGTTATGAAAACCATTCAGTTTATGTTGCATAGAGCAAAAGTCACTGTTTGTTCTGAAATGAATACAAAACACACAAATAATTCTGTGGGCAGAATGTACAATTTTTGAATGTTAAAACTGTTGGTGCATCAAGTAACCAGTACACTTTAAAAGGTTAATGGTACAGGGACAACAACTTTACCTTTACTTTCCAATCACAGCATTTATTAAAGAAAATATATCAACTGAAATACAGGGGTTACCAGATAGCCTCTCACGTTCAGTGCCACATTTCTGATCCCCCATATGTCTTCGTGGTGTGACATTTAAAAATATACATCAGCTACTTCACCTTTACTTTTAAATCAGTGTGTTTATTACAAAAAATACATGGGTTACCAGAAAGCCTTTCAAGTTAGTTAAGACTGGTTCCTCTTTAACCCCATTTTCTCAGCTCCTTCCCTCCATTTAAAGTCCTCACAGCATTTCCATGTACAGTTACTGCTGTGTTAAACAGTAGGACTGACATTGCACAGTCATGCTACCTTTATACAGAATTCAGTCATCTCTTACAGATACCAGCAGCCCTGACAGCACAATTCCCACTGTAGCATGCACTGACTACATCACTCACCCTGCCACCCTGCCAATGCCTGTGACTATGCCCCCTGCAGGAACAATGTCATCTCCATACATATCAAGTCCAGCAAGCTGTGACAGCTCCAGAAAAGGTGAGCCTGGATCAAGAAGCAGGTTTATACGGTCCCGTACAAACAACTTGCCTTTGGATGTGTGCCTCAACTTGGCCTTCTCTCCCCCTCCCTGCACCACACGCTGCACCACATTTTGCAGTTCTGCAACCAGGTTCTTCATGTGCACATAGTTTTCCTGCAACACACATTTGTGTTTGTTTAATGACAGTTGTTAGCTGCACAGGTTACAAAGAACTGGACAGAAAGATCAATGTGGATGACATATCAAATGGCTGCGGGGTGAGGCCCTTATATGGGATAAATGGCAAGTATCCGGGTTATGGATTTCCATGTTTTCCTTCAATTATGCCACCTGGAAATCCTGAGATGGTATTAAGGAAACAAAGAACACCCAGACATGATAGTTGATCTGTGAAACTACATTCAAACCTGTCAGTTAGTCAATCAAGAACTCCGATTGCTGTAACATAACTTACAATACAACATACATTCTATGTAGAACTGAGAAACATTTCCTACAGAAGACAACTACATAGAGAAAATATAGCTGTCAGTGCAGTGACTGGCTACAGGCCAAAAGAATGAAGTTCAATTCACAAGAAGCGCTGAGGTTGTTTCCCTTTATCACCATGTTGAAACTGGCTCAGGGATACACCATGAATATCCAATTGTTTGGATCTCCTTGCATGGGTCAGGGCATAAAGCAGATGACTCACTGTCATCTAGTGTCACATTAAGAAGTGTGTGGAGGTCTACATCCAGTGCCCCATGTCTTCAAGATATAATGATTAGGCACAGAAAAAAGACTGCTCTTTTATTCATTCATAGAATCTAAACCAAAATTTCCTAACATGTCTCATTTTAATACTTCAAAATGTTCAATGTTTGGGCCAAGAGATAACACAGTATAAAATGTGGCTCTCAGCCACAAATGATGCCACAGGAGTGATTAGGATAGTTTATCCCTGCCACTCTCTCACTATTTTCTATGCCTAAACCAAATTACTTAAGTCTTTGGATTCCCATTTTCTTCAAATTTAATGCTATAAAAGTCTGATATCTGCATTGGATCCTAACCCCAAGATTAACATACAAATTTCCAGACTCTTTTATCCAAATATTGATTTCAGCATTGTTCAGAAGAGAGCTGAAACTAATAATCTGTGAATGCACACTAGGGTACGGCCACATCAAAGACATAAATGTTTATAACACTTCACAAATGTACACAATGCAGTGGTCCTGACTGCCTCTTCTTCCTCTTCCTGATGTAACAATGCATCCCTGACCTGTGCTTCCCTCTTCCTCCCACCTTTCTCAAGTCCTACAAACACCCAAGATTTGGTTGCACAATACCACTCTGCCATTTGAATCAGATTAATGGTAGAAACTTCAGTATCATTCCAGTTACACGTAATTCAGCTTCTATTTCAACATTATACCCAGCACATAAGTCACTTAGATTAGTTACGCTAATATGCCTTGACTTTAAAACAATAACCTTGCAACCAAATTGCATGCACCAAGTACACAAGCTAATTATATTATTGCGCACCACTCCAATGTCTTGGCAAACAGGTAATTCTCAAGGAGATTCTCACAAACACAATTTTTGATTGGTACACCATATTTCCATTTTCTTACAGAATGTGTACAGACAGTATCACTCTAACTTAAAATATATGAGGATAAGACAAATACTACTGTAAAATTCTGATTTAATTAACATAATGACACACACACACACACATATATATATATATAGATAGCTATATAAAAACATGTTTCTCGTATTGTGAATTACAGATTTTTAAATAAACTCATAAGAATGGAGATCACACATATGAAAAATGATCAAAGTGATCATTAGTAAACCCACACTGGAGTAATGTTCACAGGTTTTCTATTATACATGGATTCCTACTTGTCACTGGGTTCGGACAACTACGTATAGGGCTGTGGCAGTACATTACATGCTGCATTCACATGATGCTTCAATGTTCCTTCACTGTCCACCTGTCTGTGATGGCTTCTGTCATCACTGGTTCTTGCAGTCTGTAGCTATTGGACGTTGTGCACAGACATTTTCTGCTGCTGGATTGACATTTTGTGAGGATGTTCTTTAATTATGTGTACAAAGAAAGCACCAACCTACACAGAATCAACAACCAAACTCCCCTTTAACTAACAAACAAACAAACAAATTCCATGAAGTAGAGTCCTTCTTGAGAAGCTAACAGGTTCACAGCAAGTCAAGAAATTCCCTGTATTTTATGGAACCCGAAGGTTCATTACAGCATTCGCTAGAGTTCATTAACTGCCCCTATCCTGAGCCAGATCAATCAGTCCTTCCCCCCATCCCAATTCTTAGTCTCCCCCTTCACAGGCCATAATACAGAGTGCTACAGATTGGAAATTGATACAATACAGGGTTCCCCATGGATCAATTCTAGGACCCTTACTTTTCATTACATACATAAACAACCTACCTTCAAGAATAAATATCTTCTCAGAACCTGTATTACTTGCTGATGACACTAGTATCATATTTCTTGTCAAAATGTTTGTCAAACATAGTTCTGTCTCATAAAAGTAACTTACTGCCAACAAGTTGACTCTAAATCTACTGAAAATGAATGAAATAAAACTCATAATGAATAATTCTCCACATTATTAGGTATTTGTTAAAAATACAAAATTCGTTGGATTGCAAAATTGATAACCACCTGCACTGGAAGAAATCCACTGATCATGACTCCTTAGTAATGTGAAGCATGCTATGTAGATGGGTCTATGTTTCAAATCAGCATACAGAGTCTCTTAAAAAATTTATTTTGCCTATTTTCACTCTACAATAAAACATGGAATAATTTCTGTTAGTAATTCATCTTACAGTAAAAACACGCTTACTTTACAACAGAAAACTGCTAGAATGATTGGTGCAAAACCTAGAAATTCAAGTAGAGATCTCCTTAAGGAAACAGGGATTTTACATCTTCCATGCAAATATATTGTTTCATTCATGGACATTACTGTAAACCAAGAAAATTTTCATACAAATTCAGTATTACAGAGTTAATACAGGGATTAAACCCTATATTCAAAGGCAAACTACTAACCTTTCATGTATTCAGATAAGCACATACCATGCTGGAATCAAAATATGCAACAGTTTACCAAACAGACTTACAAGTCTGGCTGCTGCAGAGGCCAAATTTAAAGGACCATTAAGACAATACTTATATACTTGCTTTCATTGATTTCTGATTTAAAAATGATTAATCTTATTATCAGCTGTTTATAATGAATTATGTGTACAAACAACATACTACATGTGATATACTTAAAAGTATTCTTATATTTTGCATATTATGACTCACTTCACATTCTGTTGTTACCGAGTTTAAAACTACAGTTATGTATAATGCACGTATCTATGCATCTACGTAGACATCCAGAACTAAAAGTATTAAGAAAATTACTGAAAGTGGTAAAGTTTCACAAATACCTTAAATAACTGCATGATTTTTTTGGCTTGTTGTCATAACGTTATTTCAAATTCAAGAATAATTTGATGCTCACATTTGTTATTCTAGATAGGTCTCGTTATTGGACACCACGTTTATTACTTGGATATATTATGTGGCGATCTCAGAATCAAAATATATTACAAAGACGGGCTGATAATTTCTTAAAAAGTTGAAGTTCTTTTCTTACAAGATTACATAATTTGAGTTTCGTGCTATCTGTGGGTGGCCTGCGCAATTCTCGTTTATTACCATATCAGTGGGTCCATGGTACTTTGAACGTTCGAGTGACCCACCTGATACTCTGGCGTGTTTCTATCTGGCGATGAACCGATGACAGCTGCTTTTCTAGTGTAATTACGTATCAATAAATTGTTTCTCAAAATACGACATGTTGTCTGTAGTATCATTCTTCTAGTTGTACGTGTTTGAGGAAGCAACGTCTCGGCACATAGGACAATATCAAGCAATCATATAATGAAGTCAAACTAATAATTACATTCTTGTCAGTTACTCATACGTCGATCTCAGTTGAACCTTATGCTGCTTTAAACTAACATTTACACAAAATAAACTTTGTAATATGAGCCGTAATGTATCTTCTGCGATTCGTCAAATTAGTTATGTTCTTTAATTTGACAAACTGCGTTCCACAGTACACTTCCGGTTCTGTTCACCTGCGATTTATAGAGGACGAATATGTCTGGAAGGATTTCTCAGTTCGCAAGGAATTTCGTTACTTCAGCCGTCAGGCGAAGTGGTGGACATGATCATGGTGGAATTCCTGGAGGGGTAAGAATAATCCTGATAAGTACCTGCAATGATGGTAAACCATTAAAGTAAATAGCTGCACTTTCTGTGAAACGCGGATGAATTCGCAACACGTCTGCTCCATCTCGACTAAGTAACTGACTTCGTTGTAATTTGTCACAAACAAGAGGAAGGAACTAATGTGTAATAGTGCACTGCTGTTTGCTTGTCGGAGGTACAGTACGTCGCAAACAAGCGTAGCAGATATGGCGTTTGTCATTGCGCATAAATCCAAACGTAACGTTTTGTACACAGAAAACCCTAACTAGGTTTATAGGCACGAACACACCCAGGGCTAACCTTATGGTTTAAACACGACAAACCATGACCTGGGACACAACGCAGGAATCCGTTGGATTATTTTTGCCTTTTATGTATGTTGGCACCACTAACATGGGTTTCTATGATTCTCATATAATATGACGAGAACTGCACAAGGTGTAAGATAGTAACATAGACGCTGAGGCATGCATTATGATTACATTTATATATTCAGATGCATATATTTTTTTCTTTAAATATATAAACTTCAAACTGTTAAGGGGTGAAGAATTGAAAATTGGGAGTGATACACAAAGTAACTGCACTGCACTGCATTGTTATGTATTAATGCCTTGGGGTAAACAATTGGGCTTCTGGGATGGGATATCATGTAGTCCCAACGATTGATACCAGTGTTTCATATGAATGTGCTGCCTCAATCTTGAGGTTGGGTAATTCAAATGGAGAGACCATATTTGTCTGATACGTTGATAACCTTCGAAACAAATTACATGGCTTAATATTACAGAAAATCGTGATCCTAAAATCCATTGCCAAAAGGATCTCAAATCTGAATTGTAAGTTTTTGAAGTCGTAAAAATATTAAATTGTCAGTGAAGATACAGACCTCTCTTCAGCACTTTCTTTTTAATGTTTCTCATATATTGTGTTAGTAGTTGATTCCTCGATGCCATAAATGCAGTAATCACTGCTTTTCATATTACATGTTGAGCACTCTTGCCATGATCTCCCTGTAATTAATTTATTGGACTGCAATAAAATTTATTAATTTCACAAGGGCCTTGAATGTTGAAACCATGTACATAAAGTGTGTTACAGTCCCAAGTGAAATAGGTCAGCTGTATGCATGATTTTTTGGGATATAGGCACTTGTTGGGATATAGGCACTTGTAGTAAATAACCCTTCCTGTATGGTATAACAGTCTACTACAAGATGATATCACACCTTTTCCATGTATCCACTTTCCATAGTGTTCAGTTTAACATGAAACAGCCAGTCACATTATTTAATGTGTTTTTAATCTTGTTTCCAGAACCTTCCATTTGACATCACAAACCGCTACAAATTGACAGCATTGTTCATAGTTTTCTTTGGAAGTGGACTGGCTGCTCCATTCTTTGTACTGAGGCATCAGCTGCTGAAGAAGTGAAATGTTGCATTTAGTTTCGAGAAATTGTAGGAGAAAGCTAGCAATGAACACTGCGTTACAACTGAGATGAAAATTTTCTTTTATCACATGTTGTGTGAATGGTAAATGAGTTAGTTGCATACATGTGTATTGTTTCAAAGACAAATTGAAATAAATTTGTACAGTACATAAATGCTGCCAAGTTGTTTGAGAATCCACGTCTGTCTTTCATAGAGACTGTGATTTTTCCATTTATCTTAATTTGTGATACTGATTGTGTTGGCTCGGATGGTAAGGATTCTGTTTTGTGTTTGGGATGTGCTTGGTAATTAACTTTTACCCTGCAGGGGTGGATATTTCAATTTCAACACATGGTTTATGAAGTAAAAAAAATGTGTTATTGGAACAGAAAAAGATAGAATTATTAAACAAACAACATTCTGTGGAAAATATAACAGAGGTTATGCAGCTTGTCTGAAAAATATAGTAAATTTCCTTGTTTTCTAAATATATAACATGAATTTTGTGGGGTGTTTTCCTACATGCATTTGCATATGGGAACACAGGTTTTTGAAAGGTTAACCTACAAAAAGTTACCACAGTGTGCTTTGAACTAATGAAAACATCATTAAATATATTATTAACATATATAAACCTCTGAATAGTGTCTTATATTTAGCATATTTGAGATGTCCCAGTTCCAATTCTTGGTGCATAGGCTAGCTACAGTGCCTGAACATTTTTGTGAATCTCGCCACTTCTGCCACGATAACATGTTAAAGTGGGCCATGACCACTTTCACATTCTTTAATCACAACTGTCATTCCATTTTACATCATATAATGTACAGTGTTAAGCAGGAACTTATTTGAACAGGCATTACTACAGACTGAATTGTTTCTATCCATTCTACCAGAACTTCCTCCATCAGACATAATAAATCTTTTTATAGCTTGGTGGTAAATCTCCATCAAAAACTATTTAAAAGGTAAAGCAATCACATGACAGGCCTGGACAGACCCTGAGGGTTCCAAGAGGTTGAGGCTCCCAGATTTCAAGACAGTCAGCACTTGAAGGTGGTAAGGTTATCAGCCCTATGCACCGGCCACCCTTAGCCCCCAGGAAATTTTCCTGGTACTCATTTCTGTTAGAGGCTGAGTGTGGCTGGAAGGATTACGTCAATGAAAAATTCCAGTGACACCATCGGGAGTCGAACCCACGACCTTCCGGCTTGTAACGCAGTGCCTCAAGCAACTGTACCACCGTGTGCCCCCATCAAAAGCTACTTAGCAGTTATAAATTGTAACAACTGTAATTGCACCAGTACTATTTGTCGTGTAGCATGCTGGCTCATATATATTTGTTCTGAGGGTAACATAAACCTCTCATTCATTTGTGGAATGGGTTCTTAATAGTGAGTGATCAGTGTCTAATCTTGTGGGGTGTTATGCTTTGTCAGTGGGTGAATATATACAAAACTATTTGCCAACTGACATGAAGAATTGTCATCAACACTGCTGTAAGAACCTTAAATATTACACAGTACTGAACATGTTTTCTTGTACACATTGTTTGGTATTTGACTTGGAAATGTAACCTAACCTAAAAATATGTGGCTTCCATAGAATATTAGGAGCTTGCAAACGTCTGATTTACCGACTCACCTCAGATATTAAAACAAACAAAACCTGTTTGAAAACTTCCCAACCTGAATCTTACTGCTCTTGGTTGTCTGTACCCAGTTGCAAGGATTACAGTACAGTCAGTTGTATGTAGCTGTCTTGATACATCTGAAAAGAAAAGATAATCATCTCACATGAGACCACAGTAGCAACAAAGAGGTGTAAGGGACCCTAACAAGACTGATAGAGGTTGACTGCAGAGGTAGTTTGAGAGCTACCTTATATGGGTGTTGCATCAAGAATATAATGAGAGAAGAGACCTTTGTTTGCTTCGTCAGTCTACTCTGGGTTATCATTAACTGGTATGAATTGTGTACACATATGTAAAAGCACAGAGTTACAACATATCCTGGATTTTGCTATCATAACCATAAGCATGTGAAGAATAAGTCCCAATCCCCTACCAAGTATACAGTCAGAAATGCTTAATAAAATGTTTGCAAGTTTTCATTCTAACACAACTTTTATTATATAAAATATAATTAAAAGATAAATCAGCGACACGTTTCAGCTTCTATATGAAGCTATGTTCAGGCTGGAATTCAAAAGCCTTTTGAATTGCAGCCTGAAGATGGCTTCATAAAGAAGACGAAACATGTTGCTGATATAATTATATTTTAAATAATAAAGGTTGTGTTTGACTGAAAACTTGTATACATTTTATAAATTATTGAAAACACAATGGGGATGCTTCACCTAAAAAAAGGCCAGAAATGCCTTTATTTTCTGTCCCTTGAACAGTTATTATGCCAAAACTGATTCATTGACAGCAGACAGATATGTCATAGGAGGTTATCAGTGCCACATTCATCATTTGTACATAGCTAGCTGTTACTGGCACAGATGAAAGTTAAAAACTGAGGTCACAAGAAGTACATTCAATCCCTAAACAGTTCAGCAAACTTTCAGTGGCATTTTCATTGGTGGGTGCATGATTGGGGGCACTGATATTATTCAAGTTTGAGCTATTTACTGAATGTTACCAGACCACTCTTTGCACTGTGCACTATCTAATTGTACTTTGACCAGAGACATGGCTATAGCAGTGATGTTGGCTCAACTGTCTGCTGGACATATGATGTCAAGTTTTTTTCTCAAGATGTACAATTTGCCTGCATCATGTGTACTGCAACTGAAGCATGTGAGATGTGAATTTTTTATTAGTCATACTTTGTATAGTGTTACAATAATGTTGGGCTTATACCCCTTAATTATATATGTAATAAAGTAATAACTAAAGGTGTCTTTCCAGATAGACTGAAGTATTCTGTAATAAAGCCCTTATATAAAGAAAGCAATAAAAGAGATATAAGCAATTATAGGCCAGTATCTCTTTTAACCTCCTTTTCAAAAATCTTAGAAAAAGTAATACAGACAAGAATACTGGACCATTTGCACAAAAACATCATCATAAGTAAAGAACTATATGGATTCTGAAGAGGATTTACAACAGAAAATGCTGTTTGTAAACCAATAAATGAAGTATTAAATGCCTTAATAAACAAATAGTGGGAGGTATCGTTTGTGACCTCACAAAGGCATTTGACTGTGTACATCATGACATACTAATTTCAAAAATTGAAAAGTGGAATTATTGGTAAGGGCAAGGAACTCTTGCAATCATACATCAAAGATAGATACCAGTAAGTCCTAATAGATAATAAAACAAATCACAATATTTCTGTTTCAAATTGGGCAATGTTTAAACATGGAGTACCACAAGGCTCTGTACTGGGTCCTACACTGTTTATTTTATACATGAATGATTTACCTGCAGTCATAAACAAGAAGGCAATACCAGTTTTGTTTGCCGATGATAAAATCATACTTTTCACTCATAGTAACTTTATGGAATTCCGTGTGAACATTGAAACAGTTCTCGGAAATGTTAATATGTGGTTAAAATAAACTGCCTTTCATTAAACATTGAAAAAACTTACTACATACACTTCAAGACAAAGAACAGCCAACCCATTGACATAAGTGTGTGCTTAGATAATAGTAGAATTTCTAACAACCTATACACTAAATTTATCAGCCTGATATTTGATAATACACTTTCTTGGAAACCACACATAGACAACTTAATAAAGAAACTGAGTACTGCTTTCTAAATTAGATCTGTTAAGCCCTATGTAAATGCAAATGCTATTATTTTGATTTACAATTCCCTTTTCCACGTTGTAATGACTTATGGAATAATATTTTGGGGACATTCCTCCCATAGTATTCAGGTATTTAGAATGCAGAAAAAGGCAATTAGGATTATTATGGGGCGTGGTAACAGTGAATCTTGTAGAAACTTGTTCAAAGAATTAAACATTTTACCACTGATGTCACAATATATACTTTCCTTACTTACATTTGTGTCAAATAACAGGGAGCAGTATTTTGCAAATTCTGAAATACAC
>Ga0136643_10014736_pt1 | contig 11743 bp, 3 predicted proteins | sample TergutLab28metaG_FD_96883 | JGI IMG/M metagenome (GOLD analysis project Ga0136643, IMG submission 96883) | Labiotermes labralis P1 segment gut microbial communities from Petit-Saut dam, French Guiana - Lab288 P1 (version 3) (version 3) | ecosystem: Host-associated > Arthropoda: Insects >...
AGACAATCTGGAGGCTCAGTTTCAGGCGGTAACTGATCCTTCGGTCCCGGCAGTTATTGAGACGGTTGACGTGGCGCTGAGGTCTTACTTCTTAAGCCTTGCCAGCGAACCCCAGTTAACCACCCCTGAAGAGGTTCACGAAGCCATCAGGGGTCTCGAGGTTAGCAAGGCTCCGGGACCGAACGGTATACCGAACAGGCCATTGAAGCATCCTCCCAAGCGGGCGGTTACCCTCCTCGCCCATATCTTCAATGCTGTTCTCCGCACCCATCACTTTCCCCAAACGTGGAAACACGCTTGAGCGATCTCTATCCTTAAACTTGTGAAGGATCCAGCACTCCCCTCTTCCTATCGGTCCATTAGTCTGTTGGACACGTTTGGTAAATTATTTGAAGATCCTGCTAGCTATGATCTAACATATAGTAAACGAATGCGGACTGATGCGAGACGAGCATTTCGGGTTCAGACACAGACATAGCACGTCGTTGCAGCTGATCCGCCTCATTGAAAGAATAACCAGGAAAAAGGCTCACCGGCGAATTTTTCCTCGACGTGGGCAAAGCCTTCGATACCGTCTGGATCGATGGCCTCCTCTACAAGCTAACGCTCCTCAACTTCCCGTCCTACATTGTCCATAAAATCTTATCCTACCTCAGGGATCGGACGTTCGAAGCGTTCTTCCAGACGGTCATGTAATCTCGTCGAGGCATGCGGGCTGGTGTAGCTCAGGGGGGATTGATCTACCCTGTCCTCTTCAGTCTGTATGTCAACGACATGCCCCTACCCTCGCACCACATCGAGTTGGCCCTCTACTCTGACGACACGGCCATCATAGCCACATCCCGTAAGCCGACGCTGCTTGTCAGCTACCTGGAGTCATACCTCGACGACGTTCAACGGTGGTTGAGTGAATGGAGGATCGCCATGTCTCTAAGGGCACCGCGATAATCTTCGCGCGTGCCGGACGACGCTTCATTTAACCCCGACCAGTAACACTCTGTAGGGAACCAAGCTAATGGGTCGAAACAACCGGTTAGCTGGGGGTGACCCTAGATACACGACTCTCCTGGTCGTCTCACATCGGCCAGACTGCTCAAAGTTTGGGTATGCTGGATCCTTCCTGAATATGCAGAGTGATCTCTCCGTCAGGAACGGAGTCCTGATATATAAGCAGCTCATCCGCCCCATTATGGACTATGCGTGCCACGCGTGAAGGTCCGCTGCACGCACCCATGTCCGGAGGCTACAGGTGTTACAAGTGTCTTCTACTCGCTTCTGGTCCCCCCCTGATAAGTAATTAACAGGGAGATACACGAGGATCTGGACGTTCCGCTGTTTGCCGGCCACATCAGAGCCCTGACCGAGAGCTTTGACTCAAAGTTAGCTGATGTGGGGAACTCCCTAGTACGGCAACTCGCAGATACCTAAGCTGACCTAGGGTTGACCCCGTCGCCTGACGCGAAAGTCAAATGCGGCAGAGGACAGCAGGTTAGTCGAGGCCATCGCCCCGATGACCAAGTCGACTAAACGAATCGCGCTCGGCGCTGATCAGCCGAGAGGCCTTCGGTTACCCTGACTGAGGTTTTCCGTGATTTTCCTCAGTTGTAAAGTAAATGCCAGACTATTCGATGCAAAGTCGGGGCACGGCCCGCACTTCCCTCTACCAGGCGCGGCGGCTTCACCTAAGCGCCTGACAAAACGTCGCATACACCAATATGCCACAGAGCCAGTGTGGGCTCGGAACCAGACAGTCAACCAACCAAAGTTTAGCACTCCCATACTTAGTCAACGGCAACCTAGGCCGTAGTCTTTGTCACAATCAGTCAAGGCCCTCAGCTTGACTTCAAAATCGTTAGCGTGAATTTAATCCCCTCTTAGAGTTTAGGTGTATGTTACTGAGCCCAGGTATGCAGTCAAACGCAGGAATGGCTAAAGGACAAGCGGCCGTCGACTTGCGCTTAACGCAAGTTTCCGCCCCCCAGTTAACACTTTGATTTGGCTTGGCTTGGCCGTTTACTATTGGGAAGCTTGGGATGAATGCCTTAAATTTGCGGATTCCTGTTCAAGAATCAATACTACGATATTCTTAGCTGAACTGCTTAGTGTCTTTCAGAGCCGAGACGCTTAAAACTGTGATTGGCTCAAGCGGCCTGTTCTGAACATTTAGCAATCCGTCTACGTGACCTTCAGCTAGTCCTAAGTGGTAGCTGCGTCTTGTTCTTGGTGTTTGACCTCTTTGTCCGACTTGCACAACTTTAAACTTTTTCTGAAAATTCTTACTGTAAGAATTCGTGTCATTTTTTCACTTGATATTTTAACTTTCTCGTTTTTTGTCCAATTATGCAATAAAGTTTTCCCTTAATTTTCTACTAAAAGAATGTTTTCGTTTAACGGATGCTTATACTAGGCTTGCAAATGGTGCCCCTGTAGGCGTCTTATAAGTAATGTTTGCGAAATCCTGGCTGGAGGAATACATGCAGATGTCAGTTGCAGTAACATGGTTACTTTTGTACACTATAACCAGGCACTTGGAAGCAGATTTTCTTTCTTTTTCTCAGACCCCTGTCATGTATAATTTTCAGATATCTCTTGATACTTATTTTATTGCTGTCGGCTATGTGAAAATCAGAAATAAGTGTAAATCTTTGTATTAGAATTAGAATCAGTTACAACAAGTGTTGCTCTTATTCAGTAGTTTAAATACCATTTATAGTGTCGGTCCTTGTTTTATTGAACAGTAACTTGTGTAGAACTGCAGCAGTTATGTAGACCTATACTGCTCATTAGGAGATGGCTTATGCGTGACTTCGTGTTTATGTTATGTGGTTTCGTACCATTTCCACGTAGTTTTCACGTACTTACACAGGCAGCATCTCCACAGCCGAAGTTAATTTTAACCTGAAAATAATAACATAATTTCTTGCACCGTTTCAAAGACGGAAGGAAGAAAGTAGCTGAAGGTATGAAAGGGATAGAAGAAATAAAGTAGAGGAGTGAAGGGTGAGCGTCAGGAAGACAGGATTCTCCGTTGGCAATGTAACGAGCTGTTCCCACTGGTTAATTATAGTTCCGCTAAGGGAAAGAACTGTCCAGTGAAGCAGAGTGAGAGTCAGTTGTGCTGAAGTTAAAAGTAACGGTGGATCTCGGAGAAGCCATATAGTTGTTAAATGCGTCAGGAAGCATAAGCTAAACTCATCACTGGGTCTTAATATTTAACAGTTTTAATTACATCGGTATGTGTAATAGGACACTTATGTGGACTCATCAGTGGGCCTAGTGATATGAAAAGCAAGTACGAACTAATTAAAAAATATAGATATATTAGAAAATTCATGTATCAAATATTTACCCCTTAGGTTTTAGAGCATAGAATTTTCTTGTTCAAGATTTATTGTGCCGTCGTAAATTTAGTAATCTAGTTAAGATTTAAAGTACTGGGAATTCAGGGTACAGTCCGTCTCTGCGTAACTCAGTAACTTGTGACACTGAAGGAAATACTAATGATTAAGATGTTACCGATTTAGTTTAATCACCTAAAATAAATATGTCATTACGTGTCTGCTTACAGTGACTTCGAATTTAAATATATAAAAATATTATTGACGTATCTTTGTAAGTGAATATCTAAAATGATGATAAAGAGAAAACGCTGCTTCTAGCGGCGAAAGAAACTTGAGTCGTAAGCGGAAAAGATTGCATAAATATGGATGAAGCGGAAGCTAGAATGCAAACAGTGTGATGCATTGTATAACCAAGACCCTGTTTCATCCCCTAAGAAGAATCAGAAGGGAAAAGCGCGCCTTTCTTCAAGATTGGGGTGTGGTGGTGGGAAATTCACAACGTCTTGGGCCCTTCTGGGTCTAGCAAGCAGGAAAGAGTCTTCCAGTAATTGAGAAGTTTGGAACAAATGGGATTGTTAGTATATCTTCTGTCACAAGAGAGAAGGCGGTATAAGACGGACTGACAGACAGATAGATAGATAGACAGACAGACAGATAGATGTGCAGACAGAGAGGGAATCAACTACGTTATAAAGCAGTAGTGCCCAAAATTCAATCTGAAAATAGGAGAAGAAACACAGAATACAGTACTTCTTGTAGCGATGTCGATGAAGATGCAAATCTTTGGAAAATAATACTTTGTTGTCTGATGTATGGATAGCAGATATGGAGAGACTTGCAGCTTTCATCTTCAGGGCATAAACGCCCATACAGAACTGTTCAGACCCAGAATAAGGAGACAAGGGGGGGGGGAAACTACTAGATATAAATTGTACTCAAATTTGTTACACGTGTTCAACTTTAAGCAGTGGCAATGTTGCTTTCTGTGTAGCCTTGGAGAGGCGATTCTATGCTGTTTGTGTGTGTGTGTGTGTGTGTTTGAAGATGCATGGTTATTTACCGACATATAATGCGCAGAATATTTATTTATATAAAGTTAGGTTGGTGCCGTAAGTGTAGAAGTGCATGCGGTACGAATGTGGCTTTGCAGCTAGTTTGCCCTGATGCAACTAATTTGACAGATACTTCACGTAATTAAAGTGACAAATTGTATGATACGTCAATCTACCGAACTAAAAGTTTCATTGGATGGTTAGGGATATTAAATAATGTGATTACCATATTTTAATACTTTGTATTTGTGTTACATATGTTCAAGATATACCTAAGAATGCGTAGTCTGAATGTATGTTGACAGATTTTAAGTTAATCAGCGAAACTGAAAATTAACATGGATGTGTGTGTGTTAAAGCTTTCTTAATTGGAAGTGACTGTATTATGTTTTCGTGTGTACGTTACCGAGTGCCATAATTTAGGGTTAATATGTGCACCTGTATTGACGTCACTTTCTGTAATGTGCCGTTCTTATTGCAAGCTGTTGTTTAACACTGCTTGTTGATATTTGTTAAACTTTGTCAAAATTGCAGCGTAGTGACACGTGGTGTCACTTCTAAGAAAATTAGAACTTACAGATCTTGTTCCCTACACCGTTGAAGTTAACGTAACGTGCGGAACGTTACCCATAGTCTACTATCAATTTTAATTATTAATTATATATGTATATATCGGTTTCAAAACATTGTTCCACGTTGTCCGACACCTCAACTCCATTGCTTCTTGTCTTCCCACTGGCCTTCATTTAGGTTTCTTTCGTTCATGGGCTTTCTTGCACATTCCATCCAGTTTTTCTTCGGTCTTCCTCGTTCTCTCTTTTGTTTCGGCATCCGCTTCAATGCTATTTTGGGTAATCTTCCTTCTGCCATTCTTTGAACATGGCCGTACCATGTAAGCCGATTCTGTTCAATTTCTTTTATAATTGGTTCCTCTAATCCAATCTGTTGTCTTATAGTTACATTTCTAATTCTTTCTCTTCTTGATTCTTAATTATACATTTATCAAATAAAGCTTGTTTTATTCATACAATCTTATAAAATGACTACATGTCACGCAGTAGGCAGTAAATTTAAGACATATGATCTTTTCGATCTTGAAATGCAATCCAGATACTCCTGATTAGGTCGAGAAAAGACCTTTTTTTCGATAAATTGACCCTAATCACTTACGTTTGGCCGCCCCTGGAAAGGATGGCTGATTGACAGCAGCAACTTTGAAAAACGGTAGAACATAGCAAACAAAAGCAGACAGAACGATTGCGATAGGGACTGGAAGACTGATGATCAAGAAGAAAAGGAACAACAAAGATTGCGTGTTTGCCATTTGTGTTGGCGCACGGGAAAGGCAAGCTTGAATAGTTGGCGACGCTGGGAGCCGCATCGAAATAAAACACTGCGTCGTGTTCTACAGGAAACTGTGTTTTGCTGGAATCTGAAGTGCGTGTGTGAGAAAGGAACAGAGAAAAGTAGACTACGGACTGAAGCCTTATAGCGTAATATATTTACAGAGGATATCGGAAAAATTGCGGGTGTGAATGCGATAGAAATAGACGTAGAGAGTCTTGTTAAAAAACAAAACAGTGCTACATTGTTCCCGGGATAGGCAATTTATATACCATTTAATAAAACAAGCAGTGCAGCAAGTGTCTTACATATGGACGCAGGAACTCGGAGTTCTGGTGCGTTTAGTTACAATTCTTTATCAACGTGAATGATAAGTCAGTGTTTCTGGTAATTTAATGATTGGAACTTTAGTGTATTAATTTAACAGTTATCATCAACAATTACGGAAATATTAAAAATGAACTCTCTCTTATATTTAACTAATACTTGGACATGTTTCGATCTTTTAGGTCATCCTCAGGGAGTTTTAGAACAAACAAACATATATATATATATATAACAGATGAATTAGTAAATAAATTAAAATTGTTTTAGTCCTTAAAATTGTAAATGTGAGGTTTTTAGGAGGTGTATTTGCAGAGTTGGTCCGTATAATGTGGATATTACGGCATTTATAGTTGTGCAATTGTTGGTGTTAGATGTTAAATTGTTCACTAATGCACGGATGTTAATACTGCTAAGGTATCATGTATCAAGTGCACATCTGTCCGGTATTAGCTTACTTTTCTCAGTTTATTACAAAAATATGAATGCAGTTCCCCGTGTCACCAGTTCCTTGTCTCGCCGTGGGTTCTTGTTCCAAAACAGTTCAAAACACTTGAATTTTATGACTTTATATGAATATTATGCCAATAGAGGTTATCCCCACACTTACGCTCCTTAATTTCCTTCTGGAGACACCACCTATATGACAGCCATATAAACGGTTTGTGCTTAAGCGACACCAGCGTCTTTTCCTTAGGAATAATACAGAATGTCTCTTAACGGCTAACAAAGGAAATATTCTCAATATTATTCATGCCCGTACATTAATAAACAATTCAAACAATAAAACCAACAAATGCACCAATGTTAAAATGACACTTTTTACACATAATGTATAATAACTGCTTTTGACATGTTTAGATCTCTCTTGACTTTCCTCATGGAGTTACTGAACATAATTTAAGCGTATATAAAACACAGATGAGTTATTAAATACATCAAAATTTGGTCTTAAAATATCTTCAGATATAAAATATGTTTGTAACATTATGTAGAACTGATCCATAAAATTTAAAGTTTGTAGTTTTGGAGATTTTTACAATGGTTCTGGAATTAACATAAAACAATAGTAAATAGTAAATATAATTAGTTAAAAAATAATAATTATTGTAAATATAATCACATGTATTGATTAGTTATATATAGGCAATACAATTGTTGTTTGTACATACCATATCAGAAGGATGTTAAATTTATGTCTTGGTAGTGATGGTGCATTTCTTTGTTTTATGGTGTGAAAGAAAACAGTGTGGAAGAATGTACCGATCAACGGAATAAATACTTCATGCTAAATCAAAACTAACAATGAGTTATACAGTACCTACATGTAGCAAACAATTAGAGGATTCTTAAAAAATTTTAGTGTCTTCATTAAATTAGGAATAGAATGAATTATGAGAACCCGTATTATTAAATCGAAATATTTACATTTATTTACAGAGTGCTGTATAAAAATATGTGTTTTATCCTTGAATTATTTGAATTCGTAGACCTATAGAGCGCGGTCAGTAACCTTTCATACAAACTTCTGCCTTTCCGTTTCTATTTATCCTCTCCGTGTTTTCATAATACATTTCTAACTTTGGCTTACTGTATAATATTTTTTTCTGACTTTCTTTTACATATTCTTTCCAGCTTTTCTGGCAATCATTTGTATCTTAAACTGTATTTCGATCTTTACTCTTTCTCTCATTGTCTGCATTTCTCTTATGGCCCAATCTTATAATTCCTAACGGCATTGTAATAAATTACACCGATTTTTCTCTCTTATTCGAAGGTGGTTCTTCTTTTACACATTTATTTGCCTTCGATGCTGTTTTATATATTGTTTTTCATGAAAGTTCCCATTTAATGTACTGGCCAAATTTTACTGATGCCTTGAAGTGGCCTTCTTCTTGGCCATTTAAAAGCTGGACCAAAAGTCATCCTCCTCGCGATACGGGCATCATAAGAAACTGCCAAACTGCTAGATTCATTTAATCCATTCCTACAGTCACGTAAATAATATGTTTCTGTTTTAATTACGGTTGATCTTGTAACTAGCCAAATTAAGATGTTAGTATGTATGGGTTATTAGGCGCATTCGAAAAATTGTTTAAAACGAATACAAGCTTCGTCATGTCTGTCTGTCTGTCTGTCTGACCGTCCGCCTGGAACGTCATGTCTGCCTAGTTGATTATTTCAGAGTCAGAAATGTGCGAGGTGATCCTATCTGTCAAGTACATAGGGGCTGTCTGGTTGTTAACCCCTGTAACCTGGATTTTTCGAGACTCGCTTTGTTCATATTTTAATTCCGATTACCATTTTTACTAAAATATTCATTTATCATTCCTAAGGGTAAATATAATATAATATTTATAAAAGTTGTATTTTAAATATAGTGCCTAATTTCGTGTGCTTAGGTAATGCTACCGAAAGGAAGCAAGGTCTCAGAGGGCAAATTTACGAGGTTGCGGACGAGCGTTTATGACTGGGGGCTCTCATGTTTGGTTACTTTGTTTCCACGTCATTTGTAATGAGATCTGTATGTCTGATTGCAATTCGGGCATTCCTTTCCTCAGTTTTGTATAATGTCTTCTGGGGTAATTTTAGTGACCCTGTATTTTAACGAATACAAGTTTACTTGGACCAGTTACTAGGATAATGTGCAATGGGAGTAACTGGGGATCCTAACATAAATTGTGCACCAACAGTTCTTCCAGTCCCTTGTGAAAGGGAACGAAAAAAAAACATGAAAGGAAAAGGAGACAGGTTTTCTTGAAGAAAATACAGGTTCATAGTTATTGAGAGGTATCAGTCTACATGACTGAATACAGCACGGACGGAGGCGTGCCATAAATAACAACACGAAACCTCAAGCCAAAACAAATGCACAATGAACAAGCACATGCAAAAAAAGTCTCTATGTTATACAAGATAGAATTTGAATGATATATTGAACTTCGTATTCAGTGAACTTAACCATATTCGTGATAATCTGGCCTTATCATCACAGCGAGGAATTGGTGCAGACTAATTATTCCCCCCACCCACCCGGTTTAAGTTGCTGACATTTTAAGCGAGTGTTTTAATAGAGTCGTTAAAGATAGTGAGGAATAATCGATATTAAAAGACCCTCTATTCTCAACATATTTTAAATTTTTCTAGAATTTGACTGATCAGTTAAAAGGAGGTGCGTATCATTTATAGCACCATCAGTCATCACGTTCTTGCTAGGAAACGGATGGCATTACAAGGTGTAATTTTATAAACTATCATCCTTCAAGCAAATAGGTAGGCTATAACATTAGACACACACACAAACTCACCCACACACACACTATAAATACGAGTGTAAGAAAGGAAAAGGAAATGACCCGTTTTGAAAACCCGTATGATTTACAGTTACCTTAACAAATGATCGCAAGTAGGGAGAGAACAAAACACTGCGTCGCAGCGCCATCCATCATGTTTTTTAGACACAGGCCCCCATTCAGTTTTTGCTTTGATATCCAGCTCTTTCGTAAGTCAGGTACAGTTGGATTCCAGGCTATTTTGTAGAAGACTTGTCAATCTGCGGTGTTATCAGACAACCAAGGGTTGTGGTTACATACAGTTGCTGACATTACTGTTGTACGAGAACACGTGCTGAGTCTGGAGATGTGTGTTGTATCCCTCGCAACGCTGGATGTGTGAGGAGAAGGACGCATTTGTGAGCAGGATTAGGATATCGATGCAACATACAGCACATACAAAGACAGGGCGAACTGAATGGTCGCTCCGGGGCGCAGACCTAAAAGGGGGCGCCGAATCAAACTCGGTGCTTGGGGAGAAGTTGTTACTGTTTTCATTTTGAAACGAGTGAAGCAAAGAGGGTTATAGAACGATGCTGTGTTTTGTGAGAGATTTTGTGTTTTAACATACTACTAAAGCAAATAAACAGACTATATTATCGTCATGTGGTTTGTGTGTGTGTGTGTGTTTGTGCGTTCTGACACGAGAACTTAGAGGCGACAGCGCCACTACTTGTATTATGACCCTAAGATGATGTGTGTTATGTAGAGCTGGAAAACAGTTTGGGCAACATCATCCTGTTGTGTTGATCAGCCACTAACATTCAAGTTCAATCAGGTGTTGTGATTGCGTGGAAGGGACTGTCAGGGATCTGGGAAATGTATCCAGCTCTTCCTAAGATGATATTTGTGTAGAGTATATAATGCGAAAATATTCTTTAGCTTTCTGTTGGTTTCAAGAGCTAATGAAATATAGCGCACAAGGCATTTCAAATTTGGCACGAAGTTGCATGATGAACATGCTTTCAGATGACGTATGAAACAGTGTTCGCAAATTAAGAATTACAAACATAGCGACGATGAGAATCTTCGAGGTTATATCAAACAACGTACTTACGGATTACGTAGCTGAGTGACAAGATATTCAGAGTTACAATAAATTAACTTTAATAATATAATTGTTGCCGATCCCAGTGGCCGCGCGGTCTAAGGCATGGGTCTGAGGCCGCTCGCCTGCTGAGATTGTGGGTTCGAATCCCACCGGGGTCATGGATGTTTGTCTCTTGTGAGTGTTGTGTGTTGTCAAGTAGAGGTCTCTGCGACGAGCTGATCACTTGTCCAGAGGAGTCCTACCGAATTTGGTGTGTCGTTTTGTGTGATCTAGAAACCTCGTGAATGAGGAGGCCCTGGCCCACTGGGGGCTGTAGCGCAAAAAAAAAAACAACAAACATATAATGGTTAAATGGCACAAGTAACCTCTGCAGTTAGGAAGTAGGCTTTAAGAGTTGTGTGCTGAACTTGCATCACTTTATGGTCTACTTCTTGTCCATGTCTGACTTTGGCACATAGGCTTAATCAACGGGTTGTTGCCAGAATTTTAACTGCCGGTTCGTTTGTTGAAATTTCAGTTGTAGATCTTTTATCAGCGTATTGGGTTTGAAGTCATCACGGAGGGAGACAGAGCTTATCAGGATTATGGTCTTCTGAGATGTGAAACCTTGTACTTGGGCTGACAGATAGTGTTAGTGTTACTGACTGTGGAGTTGGCAGTTGACCTTGGCAGTGGTTTGCGCTGGGAAAGTAGATTGTACCATTTTGTCACGAATAACCGATGGATTCAAGTTTAAAATACATTAGGCTAAAGTGCAGTAATATTTTGTTCGTGTGAGATAATAGGGTTATTTTCTGGAAGGTTCCGTGTGGGTAGAGCTGTGCATAAATTTGACTTTAGGCTTGTTACAAACGAACATATGGCGACCAGTATTTTTTAAAATAACCATTTATTGAAGTGTTAAATTAAAGAGTCGTGTTTTTGACAGGATCCGTTTGTTTTCCTCCAGCCGTCATCGCGAATGTTAAGGGACTGTTCACACACTGTGTAGGTCAACTGCGTTCCCTTGAGTAGGGGGGCTTTACTTACATTTCGGAGGAACCTGCTATTCCATTCTTCGAAATGGAAGGACCTGAAGACGGAGGTAGCAGTTTCGTCTATGAACAGTTTACACGGCGTCACATCCCAAAAACCATAACGTTTTATTAGTCTGTGTGCCAGAAAGGAAAAGACGCTTGTTAACTCTTCATTTTGTTTGAGTGAGTGTGTGTGTATGTGTGTGTGTGTGTGTGTGTGTGTGTATGTGTGTGTGTATGTGTGTGTGTGTGTATGTGTGTGTGTGTGTATAGGCCTATGTAT
>Ga0136643_10014738_pt1 | contig 11742 bp, 9 predicted proteins | sample TergutLab28metaG_FD_96883 | JGI IMG/M metagenome (GOLD analysis project Ga0136643, IMG submission 96883) | Labiotermes labralis P1 segment gut microbial communities from Petit-Saut dam, French Guiana - Lab288 P1 (version 3) (version 3) | ecosystem: Host-associated > Arthropoda: Insects >...
AGGTCCTGCAATTTTAGTTTCATAAAGACTTAATTCGACTGGACTGAAATCGATTGTGCTGTTGTGTCCGGTCCGACCTGTTGGCAGACCTCTATATATCTAAGTATAACAGACATTGCCTACGGAGTTTGGAGGTAAACGTGTCTTCTGTCTTCCGTTGAAGTTCTATGCGGGGAGTAAAGTTCTTACTGTCAGTTTTACAGGAAAAAATCGTGAACAATTTCTGGCTTTTAAAGTGTAATGCACAGTTGCATGTTAGCAGCTGTCGTAAGCTTAGTAATATCGAAGTTGCGTGTTGTGATAATGCTTATTTGTATACCTTCAAAATTAATAGCGTAATGAAGGATGGACAACAGAGATTTATGATCAAACATTAAACTTCTTTTTGTTCAAACTATTGTCTTTGTTATGCACCCTAGTTGAGGATAAAATAAATTTTAGATGTTTGAATAAATACAGTAAGAACTGATGAGAAAATAGGTGATTCATGTAGTTGAACAAATAAATAGATTTTGATTTTTGAATATCTAGACAAGTGGCATTAATTGGAACTGAATAGCTGGTTAACTATAGAAACTGTGTCAACAAGGAGGAAGAATACCCTCAACTCATTCAGTTTTATATCTTGAGGAAACACAAACAGATAGATAGACAGAAAGACTGAAAGCAGAGAATTTGACAGAAATTCTGAATATAAAAACCCCAGTGTATTTTATATACCATGAACTGTACAATTCGTTTAATTAAGCCGTTCATGGTACATAGAGCAGCCTATCAGCAACAAGAGACTGGGCATGAGACGCATCTAGCCTTCTTTTTAATGGGATACCCATCTCTCCCTTTAGCGTACAGCGACCGGTACGTGACATTGTACATTCAATCTCATTTAGCACTGAGGTTAAAGAAAGAAGAGATTTATATCACTACTCCTTTATGGATTATAGTGACCTATGACAGTGTGTCTGGTGACAAGGTATTTATTCTTATTGAAGGTTTCCAGGACTTGACAATTTGTCCTTCTGGTATGAGTGACATAAGATGAGGATGAGTATAGAGCATGTGCAGAATAATACTGGCAGTTTAGAACCGAAGTAATGAGACGAAAACCCTTTACCATGTCATACTTGTCCACCACATATCATAGATAGAATGTCTTCGAAACGAACCCAGGCCTCTGCAGTGAGAAGTAGGCGATTAACAGCATGAACCATGGTCGGCCACTTTAGAGGTGAGATTACACTGACTTGTATTAAGAATCAGTTCGCACCGCGCAGTAAACATGCTGCATATCGGTTTAATATAAAAAAAATTAATGGTGCATATCATATCCAACATACCAACATGTAGTGAAGGAGTGTCTATTTTTGGGGTGTTTAAAACTTATTGTTTTGCATAGAGTCACCAATAGGCCTTAGAGAGTTAATCACATTCGGTAACTGGCGAATAGTTTTCCAGAGGTACTGTTGGACATGGTGAATTCCAGATTGTGTCATTTCTACAATATAGTAAACGGCGTGGTTGATTAATATGGAGTACAGGTAAACCACCACACATTCTTTTCGAAGGAAGTAAATGGGGATATGCCGTTAACTTCAGCTTCCGTTCGCCATTTCCCGCCTTAAATAACGGCCTGTACAAGGCATGACCCGAGAGCCAGGATGGACTCTTCGAACAAGAGAAAGGTCTCTCGCACAATTAGAGGAACCGAACAAATTTCGTCCAGACTGTAGGCTAGTCACCATAAACACAGGTATTCGTTGAATTCAATTAAAGTCCATTATATATTTAGTCTCCTCTGTTAGACCCAAAATAAGTAAAAGTATACAAATATGTGATATTTAATTCAATTAAATCAATTTCTAGTTCTGGCACAACAGATTACATACAAGAAATATATTTAGTTGTCCAGAATGTCTACAATCGCAGAAGATTGCGGTCTATTTCCTACGCCAGTGTTTGTAAGCGGAACTTTCTTTTCTGTTGACGATTCTGCCTAATAGCAGTCAACTGCAGGCCATTTCACCAACTGGCTGTCATCTATGTCGTGCTCTTCCAACTCCTTCAGCACCTCGTTCACTGTCGTTTCGTTGGGTGTTTGGCTTCGAAACAACATATGAACATACGCTGCAAGCAGATTATCGGCAGTTGTAAGAATGAAATTTGCTTGATTAGTAAATGACTAACTGAACTAATGACAATTTTTCATGTTTCTAAAGTCTCCGCATCTCCCCCGGCTGTTCCCCTGCAGTATATTTTCCAATATTCTCTTCTTGTCTTATAGACATTCAAGAAAATTTTACTCTCTTTCTATACGTAGCTGGTAACGATAAGAACTAGTTGATATAGGCATTAGCGAAAAGCAGGGAAATATATCTGGAATGAGAAATTGACCGGCTTTTGTGCTGTACGTTACTTAATGTGTTTCAGCGGCTTAATGGAAACGTATTTTTTTAATTAGTTGCGTTTGTACATTACGTATTTAATTTTAATGGTTAATGTTGCTCAACAGCACAATTTGCGAAGACAAACCCGAAAAAAGCAGACGATATACGTAAAACCGTAATATTGTGGTGTGGTTGTGTAACTATTTTTGACGTGAAAAAGTAATAATTTATTCTTATTGTAGGTGGGTGTCTCTGGCCTTATTTAACTAGCATGCCCATGTACCGTAGTATATCACGTGTTCCGAGTCTGTCTGTAACGTATTCTTCCACATTATCTCATAAACGACACTATTTTCAGGGTAAAAATGTTTAAAAAATAATTTTTCTCTACAAATTCTTTCGGAAAAGTTTCTTTTTGCAAGAAGAATTCGTCTCAAAGTTTTCTGATATATACGTTTCTCTTTACGTAAAGTAACCATTCTACTTGTCAATATTTAGAAAACATGATGTTCCTCTACACTTTTTTAATGTTCTCAAATATTAATTTTTTAAATCCTTTTAAATCCTTCCAATGGCAGCCGAGTTATTCGATGTGGACGGACGGATGGACGGACAGCTATCATGAACCTGACATTCTCTTTTCGGGATTTTTCGAAGTACCTAATGTAGTTCAATTTGTATTACATGTTAAACGGTTACAAGCCACGGACTTACTCTCGCTAGACTCGAAGCAGCAGTTTTTGAGAATGGCTTAAAGCGCCTTGTCGAGTATTATGACGTAGTATTTCCCACTCCAACGTCCTGCAAAAGTGATATAAGTGAATGCTATTGTGTAGAGGAGTTCGTTAGAATTTCAAAATTGGCATTACTTTACGTGAGGCAGGAAGAGATTCCATGTAGTGTATAGACATTTTACCAAATTCAGCAGTACGATATTGTAAACTTATAACAAAATAATATTTGTTTGTTTGGTTAATATGTAAATATCTGTGAGGGGATTGCTGCCTGCTGTTTTTGAAATAGGGAAAACTGTAGAATTTGTTGAATATATGTCGCGATTTGATACTGAAACACACAAATCAGGAGTTTGAGCAAACACTTGCCAATTATGAAATAAAGTGAAATGCCAACTTGATGCAACAAGGTAATTTTATTGATTCATTCTTAGCTCGACATGTTTCGGGAACATACGTCCATCATCAGGAGCATTGGATGTTGAGTTGCAGCATATGGTTTTCTGCGGTGCTGTGCGGATGTTGCCATGTTACTCGTCTCACGACAACATCCGCACCGCGCACACGACTTAGGCAGCATTTCTCAAGAACACCATCCATCCAAAAACTCGGTGCAGAAAACCATATGCTACAACTCAAAATCCAATGCTCCTGATCATGGGCGTATATACCCGAAACATTTCGAGCTAAGAATACGTTAATAAAATTACCTTGTTGCATCAAGTTGGCATTTCAAATTATTTCATAAGGAAGGTGCATGGCCAAAGAACCCTCAGACTTGCCAATTACATCTGAACTTACCCGTTGCGAGGATAAGTTCATAAGTTCCATAACTCGTCCTGTTGATTATAACGCCAGATATTTAAATGTGCAATAGTTTACTGTAGAACACAATAAGATAAGAATTAGACATAAATTTTCACACATAAAATTGTAGACATTCCAGTTGCTTTGAAGATATCGCCCCTTTTGTTTCACCGTCTTATAAAGCTGAGAACTAATAATATTGTTCAAATTAACTTAGAGGGGTTTTTTACCTTTGCAATACGTGCGAAAAACACGTTTACATGCAGAGTGTCAGCTGTTGCTCTAAAGCTAATAACCTTTATAAGATTCCTCAAATTTCAATATATATTTTTATGCTTTACCAGTAAATATACAGCGATTAACACGTGAACGTTTAATTTTTTTGCATCTCATATCTGAATTCATGAAATGTGTACATTATAAACCGTATAAATTCTCTACAGAAACATTTAGTGGATGTCAATTTGTTGGATCGCCACGTTGGTGCTATCTTGTGGTTGTTCTTAGTGTTATATTTGTAACGTATACTTAGGTATTTACTCAGTAATTAGCTAAATTGATGTACAAAATTTTTGTTTCACAATAAGTTTATTTCATGACTCTACATGTTTCGAGTACATGTGCTCATTATCAGGAGGTCAAAGTTGCATTACACAACCTCTGGTATCATCACACGGAAACAAGTGAGTGGTCTAAAATTAATAAAATACAATTCTATAAATATGAGCACATAATAGTAAAATTTATGTGTGAATTTTTTATGTGTGATTACTGTGTATTACTTACTATAAACATGTTATGTCATGTAGAGGTTATGTTTATCTAGTTATTAAACTTATTAGAAAGGTACTATGTCTATTTACATTTATGTTTGCTTAGTCTATCTAGTGAGAAAATCGTATAAATTGCTGATTAGTTGTTGTATCTATAAGGGTATGTTTGTCCGGTAGTTAGAATTGTTAAAAATACGATGTCTATTTACATTACTTATCTAAAAAAGTTGTGTTTATCCAGTTATTAAGATTGTGCGGTGTCTATTTACTGTACATTAATTGTTGAATCTACAGAAAATGCAACTTAATTGTTGTTAAAACCTCAAGTTACATTTTCTGTAGATTCAACAATTAATATAAAGTGAATAGACATCGCAAATCTTAATAATTGGATAAACACAATTCTTTCAGATGGGTAATGTAAATAGACATCGTATTTTTAACAATTCTAACAACCGGACAAACATACCCTTTTAGATACAACAACTAATCAGCAATTTATACGATTTTATCACTAGATAGACTAAGCAAACCTAAAGGTAAATAGACATAGTACCTTTCTAATAAGTTTAATAACTGGATAAACATAACCTCTACATGACTTAACATGTTTATAGTAAGTAATACACAGTAATCACATATAAAAAATTCACACATAAATTTTACTATTTTGTGCTCATATTTATAGAATTGTATTTTATTAATTTTAGACCACTCACTTGTTTCCGTGTGATGATACCAGAAGCTGTATAATGCAACTTTGACCTCCTGATGATGAGCACATGTACTCGAAACATGTAGAGGCATGATATAAAATTATTGTGAAACAAAAATTTTGTGCCTCAAGTTGGTTAATTACTGAGATAAATATACTGAGATGCACGGTCAGTAAAACGTCAAACGTATACTTCGGTAGTTTAGCTTTGAATTTAAGTTAAATATTAGAAATGCACTTCTGTTATTTTATATTTTTTACATCAAACATTTTATCTTTTCGAACAATCGATGTTACATTCGGTAAATGAAGGCCGAAATGTTTGTGACTTCTGCTTATCAAGGGAGTGCAGGGCTAAATATAAGTCACTAAATAATTGGATATAATTATTAAAATCAATTAGAGTAAATCTCCAATAAAAAGCCAAGTTGTATATCACTCATACAACTGTGTAAATATCAATTCCGTCTTACACATTATGTCTATTTACGGACTTAAAATTGCAGTAAACAAACCTGATACTGCCCCCTTCTATAGTTATTAATAACGAATATTTCGCAGGACTTCCATATCGAAACACGACGCAGTTAAGGTTGTTCTGACGAAAGTTAGAGGAGTGGTAAAGCGCCTACCAAGGTCCATCTGTATACTGTAGGAACAAGAAAGCTGTGCTTCACTTCCAGTGAGTGGAACTCCTTATATATAAAATATTTTAACTTACCTGTTCGTTTTTCTTTTTAGATATCCAGGGTTTTAAATCAGGTTTTCCCGAACATACATTTGTGCAAAAGGAACTGTATCAGCTGCTAACCTGAGCAAATTATTAGGGAGTCTTGGTTAAAATCCCGATCAAGGCTATAAAAGGAGAGGCATTGTGCATATAAACATAAAGTTGAGTTTCGTTCTACTTTCGGTTATTGCTATTGCAATTGTGTGGAATAATCTAAGTGTCTGTAAAAATTGGTATCCAGCATGCATACCGCATTGGCAGTATTATATTTTCATCTGTGGCTGGTCTCCCCCTGTCTCCTTATTTTATATTATTTTAAAAAGCATTGTATTCGAAAAAAATTAAACAGAAAATAGGCTTCTTGATTTTTTTGCAAATATTCATTAAACATTTATTACTTTAAGAAGAACTGTATGTATAGGCCTATTATGATAAATGCAATTATAACTTTATAAAATACCCGGCATATTTCTCAGGTTTCAAAAAACTTGATTTTTCTTCCCATATTTTTTGGAAATATACAAATACTAATTTTAATGACAATTCTCAGTGTGGAATTTGAGTTGTTTGATGCAATCAGAAAGAAAAAAATTAACATCGCAAATTCTCTAAGTTCTTAAATTTGATTGGAATTTCTAGTGTCTTTTCAGAGACGTTGGAAGGAACTACGGACGTTTACTTCTAATTAGACAGCGAGAGATCCTATACACATCGTCAGCAAATACTTGTCCTTAAATCATCCAATTATTCGAACGTACGGAGTGTGGTATGCTCTATTGTCAGTACCTTAACAGAACGACAAAACAAACATGAATCCAAACAGTAGCTTTATAAGCTTCTTCTTTCAGTAATCATGTCAAAACATTAATACCTACATCATCCCAATCAAAATATTTTGTATCAGATTTCCAACATCGCAGTCGCCTGAAACTGAAGTGAACTTGGAGATTAAAGCCAAAAAGATAATCAGCAGCGTGTTGGATTTAATTCCTGTAAATAAGAAAAAAGAGTGACGTGAATTCTTTGCCCCCTTTTTTTTCAATACGTACAGTGAAAACAGTTGAAACACAGACAACATAATTCGGCTGTTCTTCCACGCGTCTTCTTCGCTAAAGAGAGACAGAATTCAGAAAGTCCTTTACATGTCGGTAGGATTTTTCTTCCCTTTTACCTGCGCCAAATTTCATGTTCAGACTCCTGGGTGGACAGAATTTTAGAAGCAAGTGCACAGAAATTTTTTGAAATTAGATTCAGGTCAAATTATTTAAAATTTCGTGCTTCTTTTTCCTTCGATATCCTAAATCGTATGGACATTCGTCGATTTTGTTCTTGTTTTTGTGAACGTAGTGGGCTCTGCGACGAGCTAGTCACTAGTTTGGTGGAGTCCTAATGAGTGTGTGTCTGTGTCTAACATTGTGTGATCTATGAACCCCAACAAACAGTCACCCTGTCTCTCAGCAACACAGAAAGAAAGTAACCCAAAGTTTACTTACAGAAACTCGAATTGATGTCGGTGTTTTCTTCCAGCTCCTCGACAGTGCGGTTCGATTAGTCTGTGGAACTTTTATAGGCAAAATATCGCAATAATCTTCACGCGTCGAGAACAAACATATCTGGAAAAGAACACCTGACAGGTGCGACAGGTCTTTGTTTCGTCTTTAAAAAAACGAAGACATTTTTGACTTCCTTAACTTTTCTGGCTAATCATGGTTATTGTGAAAATATTACTTGTAACTCTAGAAACTGTTAAATAAGTTCGTCTTTAACAAATAATTTCTGACTGAATGTGAAAATATTTCTATATATTTTCACTGGTTTTTTTTACATGGTTACTAATTATTAATAAATTTTTGTTTAGGGTTTTGTCCGTAGGACTAAGAGAAGCGGCAGAGTTCCGCAATTACTCATTGGTAGCACTATCAGTCCTCTGTAGTTATATGTTCTAAGGGAAGTCACAAGGACACAAGTGTGACAACAGTCTTTTCATTAGATCATCTTTTTCAATTCTGAAAATTTTTATGTACCATGTTTCGTGTTTATCACTGAATGTGTGTTTGATAATACACATATGGTGGGGACTCCTTCTATTGAATATTGGCTTTTATTAGATAAAAAACCGTAAAAACAAAACACATGCCACATCTGTTTCTTAATATGCAGCGTTGCTTTCAAAATTATATAACTGGTACCTGTTTTCACACAGTTTTTCCTATTTAATATTTATGGGTGCAATAAAAATACCGCTCTGGTGTTACAATGAAATATTTACTAAAACCGAAATAACGACATCGGTTTGTGTGTAACTTCATCTAAAACGATAAATTTTGTGTGGTACCAAACAATTCCTCGATATTCACTCTGAAATTACATACTGCATTTGAAACAAATCTCGTTTTAATGACACGAAATATTCAGCCCTCTTCGTGACTTTATAAATATAGAAGTGTGCTGGGCTTAAATCCTGTATTTCATTTAAACAAGTGATATGTAAATTCTGTTTGAGCTTTCTTTCCCTTTACGAAGTAAACACAATGGACGCACAGAGTCAACATACATCGGCTGTTCTCCCACGTATCCAATTCCATCAAGAAAGAGAGAGGCCTGATCGTCATTTTCCACTCATTCTTCGCTTTTTCTCATGCCAATTTCAAGCTTGTGCTCACGTAACCTTTCATAGTATGGTAACACCATTTCTGTTTAAATACGGTGTTTCGATTTTCATTTGTTATGTTATATTGCTTGCTATTTTTCCCGATTAATGATTCAGAATTAGGCAAACTGCACAAAGAAATGTTTGGGAAGAAATGTGAATCAGCATCAGACAAGATGCATTCTGCTGTATGTACATTCACTGATGTAGGCACGTCACAAGACAAATGCTTCTATGTAGTAACTGTATGCACACTTTACTCCTCAGAGCACGGTGCTTTCTTTAGCTCGTAATAAATTGGAAGTGTCAGGATGGAAATGGTAATGACGTAACAATAAATGATGCAAGAAAATTCCCAAATGAAATTCGGAAGGGTTGACATTCAACGTGAAAAATGAATTAAGTGTATCTGCCACTGGAATGTGTTTATATGTGCTTTGACCTGACACCAATGCTGCCTGTAAGAAAGAAATATTTAGATCCCTTTTTTAGGTTTTAAAACTATTCATAGGATTGTCAGCAAAATAGTAATGAACTACTGTTAGCATGATCTTGTTTGTCCATCTCTCTGTCTGTCCGTCCACACTCAACAACTTCCTTCCCAAAGGAACGGTTTTCGTTTTAATTTAATTTTTGTGAATTTTTCGAAACCGCGTTAGAAAATTCATGTCGTATTAAAATACGAGACGTGTAACTGTTACATTGCATTAAGACGTATCCACATCAATGTTTAGTTTCGCTGAAACCTTCTTATAACTTCAAAGTCGAAAGAAATGTGTAGAGAAATCCAAAACATTTTAATATTCAGTCAGTATTATAATATAATGCTGATTGTAAGTGATGCGCTGTGCGCTGATAGAGGTCGTTGAAGGTCTGTGGAGATATGCATCTGAAAAATTGAACCCAAGACTTTGAGCAAACACTTATTACCTTTTTGGTAGGTTACATCGGTGAGGAGAGATTACAAGACATTTAACACAGTAAAACTTTATCCAAACAGGAAGATCAATATGTTGTCTTTTTAAGAATGGATTGAAAGTAACAAAGAATAAATAATGATTAGGCGCACATATTGTTTAATATCATGTGCCATATCAATCGAATTCACAAAATACTACTATGTCTTATGTCTCCTTACTTTTAATGTATCTTTAGTTTTCTTGTCCCTCAAATCAGCCTTCAGAGTTACGTTACACACAAACTCTATTTAAAGTTCCTTCAGCCCTTCTCTAGCCTGATATACACACTGTCCATCTCCCATTACTTAATTTATTCTATACAATAATATATATATATTTATTTATTTACTTACGAACGCTCTGGATCTAAGCAAAGTTTCCAGCCCTGTCACAAAAGCCAGCTCCAATTCTGAGGTCGTCCAATCAGTATTATCGTCAATATTTGGCTTGGCTTGAATTGTTCATACAATGAAAAGTATGAGGAATATTGAATAGTGTTTGAGAAATTTTATTCAATTCTGTTTTCATTTTTCAGTTTAATTTTCAAAATGTCTCATTTTCTCCAAAAAATTAGTGTTTGTAAGGTAAGAAATGTAATGGTTAATCGTTACATTGCACAGGTGATATCATGACGCTGTTTTTGAAAGTTTTACCCCGAACTTACAGGATGGTTTGAAATCTTCGTCCCAGTATCCAGTATTGTTCCAGGTATATGCTTGGCCATGGATTTTAACCTGACGTTATTTGCTGTAGAATATAAGAAGTTGAGAATCAGACACAATTTCTTATATGAAATATATATATATATATATATATATATCCCAGTTGTTTTGAAGATTTCACCCCTTTTGTTTGCAGTCTTAGAAAGCCGAGATTTAGTTTTATTGTTAAAAGGAACGTATAAGGATATTTTTACCTTCACAATACGTGCGGCTTGGCCGTGTACATATAGAGTGTCACCTGATGCTGTAAAGCTAGTAATGTATCAATGTTTCGAAAAAAACAATTTTTCGGTTTTTTTATTTAATTTCATCCATTGCCGAAGCTTTGTTCGCGGAGATTTTTCGGCCGATTTTGGTGATATTTTTTCAGCTTTTAATATTAGGTTATAGACGGCGACATCAATACTAAAAACATGAGAACCTATTATTTGATGTGATGGCAAACCCAATGTTTTTTTAAATATTATGATAACCCTAGTGAATTTCATGAGACACTCAAAAAGCGCTTAAATTTTTATGCTTGGGTTGCTTGAAACATAGACATTGTTATCAGTAGTACTGTTTCGGACATGTATTTATATGATTTTAATAGGAAGCAGGCAGTCTTCTAGAATTTGAATTATATATTGTGAAATATATTCACTTTAGATTTTCTACCTCGGTGCTATAAGAATTACGCTTCGATCTGTTAATTTTTATACATTTCACACTTGCATTCAAGATTTTTTTACATTATAAAATGTATGAGTTCCCTACAGAAACATATGGAGGCATGTGTTTCTGCATTTATGTTTTAGCTATTCTAGTGGATGGCCGTTTGTTGGATCTGGACGTTGGTGCCGGGTTTGGAGTACTGATACCCCATGTGGGAAGTGAAATACTACTGGGGTTTAGTTTTGAATTTAGAGGTGTACGTTCGGAAGGGAAAATTGTTGCTATATAATTTCATTTCAAAATATTTTTCTTTTGTACAATCGAAGTTAGACACGGTGAATTGGAGGTCGCAAAGCCTGTGACTTCTGCTATTGAGAGACTACTGGGATGAAGATATTAGTGGGCCAACATTGTAAAATTTATTAAAATTATTTACAGTAAAACCCCGAAAATAATGGCACAACATTTATCGCCCACACTACTCTGTCAATGGCAATTCTGTCCTACATTTTATTTCGTTTTACCAACTTAAAATTGCAGTTAACAAGCAGTGGATATTGTGAACACAACTGATTTGATACGCTTTTATACCGATCAAGCTCGCGTTTCCCTGA
>Ga0136643_10014739_pt1 | contig 11742 bp, 6 predicted proteins | sample TergutLab28metaG_FD_96883 | JGI IMG/M metagenome (GOLD analysis project Ga0136643, IMG submission 96883) | Labiotermes labralis P1 segment gut microbial communities from Petit-Saut dam, French Guiana - Lab288 P1 (version 3) (version 3) | ecosystem: Host-associated > Arthropoda: Insects >...
GCTCACGAAGCTGAGTGGACCCCGTTCCAGACCCACTACTACTCAGAAAATCTGGTAGCGCCGGGGATCGAACCCGGGACCTCTGTATCTGTAGCCAGAAACTCTGACCACTAGACCACAGAGACGGTCGCTTTGTAATGTAATGGTATAAAATTCAAATATTAGTTTAACAAAGGTGCATTCTGTTGGTTTATTTTATACGACCGCTGAGTTCGTCATTCCGTAGCACTCATATAAATCAACGCTGCAGTAAAAACCTCTGTAGTTAATATACATAGCTAAACAAACTATAACCATTAGTATCCGTTTATAGAACTGGAAAATTAATATAATGTTTACCCATTATACTACTTTAATTACGATGTAACCCAAGGCACTGACACTCAGATTGTCCGTATACATTACGCTGTCGCAAGTAATGCTGCATATGAATTCTCTAAGCAATTCAGACGGACCAGTGATTCATCGATCCTCAACACATATTACACTTTCTCTTCAACCAAAAGAATCAAGACTTCTATAATAAGACGCCGTGTAGATTGGTAAACAATTACAGACATTTCAAAAAAGCTGGCTGCCAGTTTAGTCAAGGTCTGGGTAGTGCAACTTGGTGTAGAGGTAAGAAATTTTCTTCTTCTTCTTCTTCTTCTTCTTCTTCTTCTTCTTCCCCTCCTCCTCCTCCTTCTCTAGAACGTCGAGAATGCTAAGAGAACGTACACCTACCCATTCAATGGATACCGGGGGTTCCTTTTCTTTGAGTAAAGGGGCCGAGGCATGAAGCTGAATGTTCACCTTTATCTAGTGCCAAGGTTAAGAATAAATGGAACCATAAATCCGATAGAGGATGGGTTTCTAAATATTAACTACAGTAACCATGTCATTAACGACAGTACGAATCATTCAGTGTTCGTTGCTGGAAGGTTTGCGAAACTGACTGTACACGAAGTTGTCAGGACGCGAGTTTGTAATATTTTAATGAATACCACCTATAGACACCGACTGCCGTGCGCCTCGTGCAGCTGAGGCAACCAATCAAGGCAGACCTTCCACCAATTACAACGAGTATTGTCTCAACCCTCGCCTCACCAGTCAACATTAAGTGTGTGTCAACTGGAAATAATAGCTGGTCATTTGTCACTGTCGTCTATCCCTAGGGATACTCAACTGTTGTGTTGAAGACAACGGATCCTGAGTGTATTTACTTGCAGGTGGCAACGTTCTAAATCGCAGGCGCGTTATATGAACCTATATACCGGTTCTGAAAATCAGATAATAATTCTATGTTTCAGTGCGTAGATTCATACCGATTTTATGTCTCTCGCAGGCAGGCGGCGTACTGCTCCGAAACTGTGTACATATATACCAAACCTCATGGCGTCCCGTCCCAGACAACTGTCGCCCTTATGTCCAATTAAAACATTTTCAGTACTTGTCATGTGGTGGCATGAGTTGGCACAGTTGTTAGAGGCACTGCGTTACAAGCCGGAATTTCGCGTGTTCGGTTTCCGATGGTGGAATTTTTTATTGATACAAACCTTCCGACCGCTCTATGTCCCTGGGGTCGACTCAAGCAGGCATATTGCATGGGGAGTTACGGAGGACGGAGCATATGGCCGATTGTCTTGAGAGCCTCAACCTGCTGGAACCCTCAGGCCAGTACAGGGATTTATTAATATTTTTATTGTCGTTTGAATCACGGCGCGTCACGGGGCTGAATGTAGGGACTGGAACGTCTGATTGCAAAATTTGGCTTGGGAATGAGGGCAAGAAAACATCAGTAGCTGCTTTCCGTTGATGCTTTACAAAGGCACGCAGAAGATACATAATGATAACAGCAAGTCTGGTCTATTAATATCATACCTTGATATATGGGATAAGCCTCGAAATAAATTTGCATCTTATTTCCCTTGGACTGTGCAGTCGATATAGTGACTAGCCTATGGGGTGGATCACACAGCAATCTTGGTTCTACTGCCGGCAGCGACAAGAGGTTTCTCTCTTCTTCAGAGGCCGTGACGGCTTTGAAAACCATTGGGTATGGGGAGACCTTTGACGCGAGGTAAAGCAACCGGGGCTTGAAGCTAACAACACACCTACAATTAGTTGTGAGTTGAAGAATGCATAGAGCTATACCTGTACATCCCAGTATGTACTCATGGCTGACACAGTGACGGCTTACATTTGTTTTAATACCTTCTTAGTACTTTCATCTGAAAAGTGAATCTAGCCAGTATAAAGAAAATAAATAAAATCTTTTGTGTCTATTTAAATTTCCCATTGCTTTGTCTAATAAAATTTATTGTTTCGAAGGTATGATCTGTGTAGTTCGGTAGAGAGGTAACAATGTCTGGATTGAACTTCCTGCATCTTTCTTCCGATTAGAAGAAAAGAATTTTCTTGTGTGTGCTGAATTTGTTCTGATACAATTATTTACAAAAAAAGTCATATCTAAATGTCATGATCACAGAATATTGTCGGAATCTGTCTCTTTCCCTAAGATCTCCCCATCAAGAACAACATTTGGTGAGAAGAACAGATCACAAGGCTCCTAGTAGGCTTCTCAACTCCACTGTTACCTCGTCCTTTCTAGGCCCAAATATTCTCCTCAACACCCTATTCTCAAACATCTTCAGCCCAGGTTCCTCCTAATGTGAGAGACCATGTTTCATCCTCACACAAAACAACAGGCAAAATTATTGTTGTGTAAACCCTAATCTTTATATTTTTGGATACCAAACTGGAAGATACGAGATTCTCCATAGAATGATATCAAGCAGTCCCTGACTTAAATCTACACTTCATTTCTTCATGAAAGGTATTCTGATTTGTTGAGTTTGTTTTGAAACAGACAACACAAGAATATTCACTTACGCAACCGTTTTCACGGCACAGAGTCACGGAAACCAACAGATTCTGAGCCAGCCAATTATTTCCCCTACTCTTATACAAACCAACAGTCAATCACCGTGTTCAAAACAACTCGCCACTTGGGCGTTTCCTGAGCAAGGGCTGGGATAGAATTAAGTGTCACTATTCCTGACCTAGCCTAATGGCTCAAAGTTTTCGAGTTCGAATCCAGTCGAGGGCGTTAACTCTGATTGTAAAGGTACAATGACACCATACACGCAGTAAGCGCAGTTACAATGACAATAAGGGCCGAAAATTTCCCTTCGCACGAAGGGCGTCTAGGAAACACAAGTCACAAGGGAATGTGTAGATACAAAACTTTCTTGGGAAGACACTGTCAAGCAAGTTGAAGTGTTGAATATTCAGTTTTACGGTAGTTTTAATTATGAAGGATTCATACAGCCCTAACAATGTGAGATTACTGGTTTCCGCCGCGAATTAAATGAGATCTGCGCTCTTCTGGGATATTACGCAGCGTATGGTGGCAATTCCTTGCCGACGTTTCTGGACGACCTCTCGATCCCATCTTTAAGGACAATCATTCGATCCAGTCTTCAAGGTCTTGAAGATGGGACCGATAGATTGTCCCGAAATATCGGTAAGGAATTACCGTTATACGCTGCGTAATATCCCAGAAGAGGGTAGATATCTGCCCTAGAAATGTCTGTGACCCATAACTGACGATTAAATTCGTTGAGTACCCTTCCAGCGTTCAATCAGCGCTCCTGTGGTTTCGGGGTTCCGCGGCGGTTCGTTGACTGCTCTGCACACACACACACACACACTTGATATCTACGTGTACGCCAGAAACGTCACACAGTACTGGACCAACCAAACCGCTTTGTATGCCTCTGCTTAACTAAACCAACAGACGCTACTAACTACGATACAGCTGCGTAGCCTTATTTTGTCTTCAGGCAGCACTTGTACAGTTATGAGTTGCAGAGTTGCAGATACTAGGGTGGGACGGACTGTGTAGGTTAGCTGAACTGTTAATGCAGTGACATGTATTAAATGGTACCGGGTTCAGTACCGCCAACGATTCATTCTTCCATATACGGAGGATTCCGGCCTAGTAACTTGAAATACGCGACGGCCGCAAGTCATCATTATTCGGTACCGACAGTCGCTGCCGAGCGGTCAGTGCCAACACACCGCATCCCAGAAACACCACGATGGCATCAAGGCCAGCAAATCGGCGACACCTTCTTCAATATTTTCACAGTTTTTCTCAGTCACTCCAAGAAATGCTGGACTGTTCCCTTAAAGTAGGCTAACATCGCTCCGTTATCATTCTAGTTCATAACCCGTAGCCAACTCAATACCCTAGGGACTTAAGAGTTGAGAAGCGTTAATAAATTGGCCGTGGTGCAGTCTATGAGCATATTCTGCTGTGATACAGCGTCGTCGAACAAGATACAAAAGCTGTATTCGTGGTCATGTCAAACAAGTAAAAAAAAGTCGGTGTCGCTAAGAAACTTGCACAATCTCTGACGCTCTCACTTCTGGGATAACGAACCTTGAATCTCAAGGGTCGAGAGCTCGAGTTTGCAGTCTCTATTGTTACTCCGCATATGGGATGTTTGTCACTGGTTTAACAGTACAGAGTAACAGTCACTTTAATAGGAATATTGTTGATGTATTCTTTATTACTTATAACTACGGGGACTGACATAAAATAAACTCCATTTGTGGCATTTTGAAATCAACAATTCAGTTGACTACAGAAGATCAGCAACTCGTTCAGCTGACACCTGCCAAGATGCACGCTTTCGCAGCGGAGTAGATGAAGATCCCCGGTCTTCTAGGACATAATGGTACGCCAATAGGCAATCATACTCCGACGTTTCGAAGAAACCTCTTGCCTTCTCATTGAAAGGTATGCAATTCCTGGGAGTACAGCTTTCATTTGCACGAAACATTAAGTCCTTCCAGGACTTAATCAATAAGTCCTATCTGAACTTACTAATACTTTACGTTCAGGGCAGTATGTTTATTGCTAACGTCGGAATCCAATTATCCCATGACGTAGCGTCAAACTCCTCAGGAATGGAATTCTTATCTGCAAGGAACTTTGCAGGGCAGGTCGAAGGACTTTTTATTCCAAATAATAACAGCAATTTGGAAAACCTCCCTGCATATATTTACAGAACTTTCATAGGCCTACGTACGAAACTACTGTCAACAACATTTTCAGAAAGAATTTCTTAGGCGACATGGCATACAAATCACTTTCCATATTTACATTCTCAATCAAGTGATTTACTATTCCGACAGCCACCCAAACATCTCACTGCCTCTCTTCGTTATGAGCGTCATATCACAGAAACGCGTGTTTTATTCAAAATCGCTCTTGCTTCACTTCAGATGATGGCCCACAATTTTTTATGTTTAGCTTTGGCGATGTTTTCAAAATCCCCATATCTCTTTCTTTCTCATTTTATGACGTAAATAATGACGCCAAGGGACCAACACAGACGTTCATTTTCTTTGATTATCAGAGGAGAATCATATCTCCTTCTCATCTCCTAGCAGTTTTTCTGAAGTTCTTGAGCACTTTACAACAAATATATTTTCTACCCCAAAAGCAAAGTTGTTTTTGTCTTGTAATAAGTCTGCGGATGTTGCGTTATTATTTATATTGTTTATGCACGTATATATATATATATATATATATATAGCGCAACAACATTGTCAACATTATTTTCATGAAATATGGTGATTATTTAGGTGGATGAGGACAACAAAAGCATAACATAAGAAAGTGCGCACGTATCTAGTAATTTTCCTAGTCTGTCTACGAACAGTGACGTAACAGACGTCAATGTCAAAGAACTTCATCACAACAGATGTACTGTTATTATTATTATTATTATTATTATTTTGTAAAGTAACATGTACTTGCAGCCGAAAGCAAAAATCAGAAATAAGAAAACTTTTAATGAATGCGTCTGTATAAAGGATGGCGTCGCTTGGTCACACAACAAACATAACCCCACAAATATCACGCGGTATATCAGCTTTAGTGTCGGTGCGGCATTTGTATCATGTAGAGTGTCGTGTTAGTGCGACCGACTAAACAATGACGGTAACGTGACGTAACGCATGAAAGAGAGGTAGCTATAGAGCGTCGTCAGCGGCTGTCTTCTTTTCGCGGTGGGGTCACGTGACCAGCAGAAGAAAGACCAAGTCGTGACAATGTAAACATCGTTACACCATTACTAACATTTGGGCTTAACGTTTATATCCGATTTGTTCAACATGTTTACAGAAGAAAACAGCTACTGTATGTCAGCTGAATTTAATAATCAGCCACTTTAAGACTTGCTTTAACCATTCACAACTTAGTGTATTTTTTTTTATTTGGTGCAACAGCCCCCAGTGTTGCAGGGGCTCCTCATTCACGAGGTTTCTAGATCACACACAACGACGCACCACAGTCGGTAGGAGTCCTCTGTACGAGTGATCAGCTCGTCGCAGAACAGCCTAGTGGTTATTGCACGTAGTTCCGGCTTACCGTTCACAAATGTGGTATTTTGCCCAAAAGTCATATTTGTGTGTTTTATATGGACCTCATAAAGAAAACAGTGATTATTTCCTTATACAACAGTCACTGATTAATTTGTTTATAACCGGGGCAGAGAGTGTCTACTGCGCGGTTCGAGATGAATCTTTAAATTTATTTAGCCCTAATGTTAATCGTGATCTTCAAAGGGTGATTGACCAATAAAATCGTTCCCTGTATTTAATATTTTTTTAAAATAATGAAAAGCATTAAGAATACTCAGGCTACAATTTCTATACGAATTCCTGTATTTACTAGCCGATGTCCTCTGCCTTTCCCTCTGGTTTTGATTACCGAAGAATGTTCTTTTGAGTCTAAAAAGTGGCAGGTTTATTAGTGTTCAAGAGTCATAAAAATAATCAGCGTGTAATGCAGGTCAACAAATTTATGTAATATTCCTGAAGACAGATTTTGAAAAGGAAAAATATGGTCACGATTTAAAAAAAAAAGCAAAACACAAGGGGTCTTTTCCGACAATCAAGCGAATTGCGTTAATGAAAAAGAGAGTTGGGCTCACTTCAAAATTTCTATTAATTTTATTGTGCTTAATTCTCGGTGAAGTTAGAGCAAACATTATTTATTGGATGCGTTAATGAGGCACGTAAGCAATATATATGTACGCACAATTAAGCGGATAACTACCTGCTCAAATAATCATTAGAAAATTCCTTACTGAAGAACCTTCTCTAGATAGTTATTTTCTAGCAATAAACTTATCTCGTTTTATGGAATTCTGAAGTTCTTGATCACCAATATTAAAGATCGCTGTTTTGACAGTACTAGAGTACAAATTATAAAAGTTCACTTTGGACAACCGTACACGACGAAAATCGGAAATTTGCAAATATGTGAATTTTTACCCTTTTAAAGGGCTGTAGTTACTAGGCCTATACTTACATATATAACCCCGCCTCTAATATCCAATAACACTGCAATTTGCTCAAAGATTTAATTATTTTTGGTAGAATTCTCAAAATAGAATTTGATAATTCCCTTAAACATAACTTTTCGGAAGGTCTGCGTAATGTAGATGAAGAATGTTCTCTGAGAGGTTGAAAAGGAATTTTAATAAATTATTTAATAGGGAATTCATACTCTAAAATGTCAACTGAAGCCTCAGTAGGCAGCCTCATGAGGCAGAAGTAGCAAGACTTGGAAATACAAGTTCTGAGACACAAGACGAAGTGAGTGCTGGATCCAGTGATCAGACAGTGAAGACCGCGAGTTATCCTGCTTTTGTTCCGTAAGCTTTCATTACACCGAGGAATAAGTGTGTGGCGTTTCTGTGTTTGTTATTTTAGTCTACACTGCCCACAACAAAGAATACGACAGTTATGTAATACGCTTTCTTTATGGACTTTGTCGGACGTTTCGTGTCCTAAATAACAACAAAGAACAAAACACTACTTGCTGGGATAGAATCGGTGTCCATCATGCAACTTTCCGCCCTTATATAACTTTCCAATTTCATGTTTTGCCTTTCAAATATTGTAACAATGAAGATGTAGATTTTTTTTTTAGATCTCCGCACTTTTGGGGATTTACGCAGCGTAGAATGGTAGATGCGTACCGATGTTTCGGGACAACACATCCGTCCTCTGTTCAAAGGTCAAGCTGTCCATAATGAATTCTTGATACGGATAAAACGTTATTAAATGTGGCGGTAATGCCTACATAAATCATGATAAAAGAGTTAGATTAGAAATACAAAGAAGAAGCACAAGCGATATATCTCATATGTAAGTCACTAAGATTCGAAAAGTGAATTTCGCGAACTTAAGCACCGACAATGACCTACTTGGTTGCAAACGTAATATTGTACATCTACCCTGCAACTTATATAGGCCTTACTTACTCCATGGTGCTCAGTCCTTTTTGAGGAGCTAACTGGTTTGCAGCTAGTCAAGAAATTCCCCCGCATTTCACGGAACCCGAAGGTTCATTACCGCACTCACAAGAGTCCGCCACCTGTCTGTATCCTGGGTCAGCCCAATCCAGTCCACATACCCACATCCCACCTCCTGGAGATCCATCCTAATATTATCCACCCATCTATGCCTATGTCTCCCCAGTGGTCTCCTTCCCTCCGGTTTCCCCACCAAGACCCTATACACCCCCTCTCCTCACCCATACGCGCCACATGCCCAGCCCATCTCATTCTTCTCGATTTTAACTGATATAGGCCTACATAAACAAATTTATTACTAACAGACTGCACTTTTCCATGAAAAGAGAATCACTCCTACATGTTTTGGCTGTTATTTATAGCCATAATGGAATTGTGTATTTTACAATTTATAATTGATATAACCGTGCGCCTACGTTGCATTGTGTCTTTTATTGGGTCTATATTTTGGTGCTCCCTGATAATAGCTGTAAGTAATAACCGAAACATGGAGTGATTCTTTATTCTTAGACAAGTGCTCTTTGTTGGTAATAAACCTATTTATCTGCTCTGCTTCACTTTTTGTGTTTTAAATGTTTCTATAGCTTTATAAACTAGAATTAGCCACTGAAAATTACAAATGCAGTAGAACTCCACTTATCCGGATTAATTGGGACGGAGAGCCTTCCGGATATGCAGAAAATCCGGATAACTGGATTTTTCTTTGACAATAGAATACACTGGTAGTTTGAAGTTCGGCTGTTTTATTTACAATACGTACCTGCGTGTAAACATTTCGACCACACCTGATTTGAAGTTCTAGAAGCCATAACACTGTACTGTACTTGATCCGATAACCGGTAATTTAAATGCTGGTTATTTTTCTACAGTTCTCGACAAATTAACCCAAAGGGCCGATTCGATCCTGATAATTGGTGATCCGGATAACCGGCTTCCAGATAAGTGAAGTTCTACTGTATTGGAAGAGAAGATCTAAAAGCTGCAGTAGACCAAAATTCAATGTCACTACTTGTTTAGAAATTTACAGTGTAGGCAATTGACAATACAGACAGAAAAACCGAAACTGACGACCCTCTATTAATACAAATGACATCTTTATTTTACAAAGTTTTTGCAAGACGCATGCGTTTACGCACTGAAATTCCGCAAGGGCAGTGTCGATGACTTAATTATATAAATTTTATTATGCCTAACCAGGGACGTTTGGGAGTCGAGACAGCCTAGTCCGTACAGTGACTAGGCCACAGCATTGGCAGTTGAGAAATCGTCGTTTCGTTCTCGACAGAAGCAAGAGATTTCAGTCTTCTAGAAAGCGTTCATAACTCCTCTGGGGTCTACTTATTGCCTGCCGGGAAATGCTTCGCCGATGGCAAATCGGCCGGTTCATGAAGCTGAACACCGACCTTAAGAGTGACTGAGCCCTAAACTCCATTTCCACGTAACTTCACCTTTACTTATAGCTCACTACTGTGACTTGTAGAAGACACTGCAAAAAGGGAAATATTTATGGAAACCCACCTAACCATACATAAATTTCCTGTATTCAGAATCATTTGTCTGTCTATGGCGCTACGGCCAAACGCGGGCCATCGCCTCCTCATTCACAAGGTTTCTAAATAACACACAACGATGCACCACGGTCGGTAGGACTCCTGTGGACGAGTGATTAGCCCGACGTCGAGACCTTTACCTGTACAACACACAATACTCACAACAGAATCTGATGTTTATTGGACCGTGCAGCATTGTGATAACTAAGAATCAAAAAACCAACTAGATGTCACTTGATATTTTATTGTATTTCTTATAGGTTCAACATGTTTCGAGTATTACTATATCCTCTCAATCCGCGACTTTATCTATCACTTAAACGAAAAGTTTTACAACAGATGTCTGAACCATCCTAAACCCCTCATCAGCTCCATAGGTAACTATCCCTTATCCGATCTACGCTATCAGTATAAAAAATACATCCGCAAACGCCCTAAACACATTCTCCTCTAACGTCCACCTCCCATAGCAGTGTTTTTTCCTTGTTCTGCTTTTTCACTGTCGACCTATAAACACCTAACACGACAAACCTCTTCATATCACCCGCTAGACGAGACATAACTCATGTAAAATGGTGAATGGGAACATTTTGTTACTCTTGTATCCAGGTGTATCTCTGTACCACAAAATTCAGAGCAATAAACCTTTTCAAAAAAAAATTTTTACTATGCCCATCATCAGGAACTCGCGACTATGAAGTTGTTTATCAAATTAGTCGTGTCGTTCTTGTTATGTTATATGTTGGAGGTGAGGTGCGGTTAGGCTGGAGTAGTGTCCGGGTTGCAGGCTGAACCTGCAGCCTGCAACCCGGACACTACTCCAGCCTAACCGCACCTAACCTCCAACAAACAACAAAACAAGAAAGACACGACCAATGTGGTAAACAACATCATAGTCGCGAGCTCCTGATGATGGGCATAGTAATACTCGAAACATGTTGAGCCTATAAGAAGTACAATAAAATATCAAGTGGCATGTAGTTGGTTTTTTGATTCTTAGTACTCAAAACAGACTTCCATGCCCCCGGTGGGATTCGAACCAGCAATCCCAGTAAGCGAGCGGCCGCAGACCCACGCATTAGACGGCGCGGTCGCTGGGACCGCAATTCAGAACCTCTTAGGTTTATTAAATTCCTTCTCAAGCTAAAAGTCAGTCAGTTCATAACGACAAGAGTGAAACTTGGAGCTGCATCATCGCCACCCACAGTCGTTTAGAGAACTGGTCAAGCAACATCAGTCACTCAGGTTGACCATGCAACCGGGTGCACAAGACGTCTGCAGACCAGCAACAGCTTTTGTATAACAAGTCGCTGAGGAAGCCGGCCGGCCAGCCAGTGTAATTATGCTCGCTTGAGGCGGGACATTTGGAAGGGACATGTAGTTGCGTTGTGGTAATTAAACAAGGATTAATGACACGAAGCAATTTCTCATGCTTCACTGAAGCTCGATTCCCGACGCCCACTCAACCAACTCCAGAGCTTTGCTGGCCCTCGTCATGGAGGTTGCGACGGAGTGGGTGCGTGCTTATTTTTGAGGACTACACGACAGTACGGCATCTGTCAGTTACTTGTTCCGCGGTGCGACACTTTTCTTTAAAAGTCTGTCGTACTTCAGTGGATTAAAACAGCAGTTCACAAATTTTCGAACAATTCAGGCGCCACCTCAAAATCCTAGGCGCCAGAAGGATGACACCAAGCAAGTTCCATACTTACTTACTTACTCCATGGTGCAGAGTCCTTCTTGAGAAGCTAACTGGTTTGCAGCTAGTCAAGAAATTCCCCGCATTTCATGGAACCCGAAGGTTCATTACCGCA
>Ga0136643_10014742_pt1 | contig 11740 bp, 9 predicted proteins | sample TergutLab28metaG_FD_96883 | JGI IMG/M metagenome (GOLD analysis project Ga0136643, IMG submission 96883) | Labiotermes labralis P1 segment gut microbial communities from Petit-Saut dam, French Guiana - Lab288 P1 (version 3) (version 3) | ecosystem: Host-associated > Arthropoda: Insects >...
ATAAATATATAAAATGAAACTTTGGAGGTTGGCGGTGCTGTACGTCAACTATAGTTGATGTTAGGTGTCTAAAGGTTAAGTAACACACCAACAAATGCACATATATAGTCTTTAATAATCTAATGATAGGAACATATAGGAGCATTTTAATTGTTTTAATGTAAATTTTAGATTATTAAAGACTATATATGTGCATTTGTTGGTGTGTTACTTAAATAAGTTCTGTTTTGATGATTTTATGCCATTAATTTGAATGACAACAATAATATTGATACCCAGGTGAAGATTGTATGTTACCATATTTACTTGATGGGAAGACAAGGACCCCACCAGCACCATTAGGAGTAACAGTCTTAGTCAATGTCAACTGCCAGCACTACTCCATATACTGTATTTAAAAAGGGCATTATTGAAAGTCAAGTATATCTAAATACTACTTTTGAAGAAATGAAGAATTCATTTTTATCTCAATATGTCTCAACATGGACCAGTATTTCAGCAGTTGCAGTGATACAACCAAATTCCTTTCACTTTGTGAAAATATAAAATTCTTTCTGTGCTGATAGATATTTTCCTTCTTTCATCTGCCCTTGTAGAGTTACTGTCTAAAAAAAAAAGAGAGGAAATTGAGCTTATAGGGTGCTGTGATATATTTAAATGATTTTAACTTCACTCTAATGGAAAATATATTATGTTACATACTACATTTTGGTACATGTGACTGGTATTTCCACATTTTTCAGAAAATGATGAGATGGCTCGAATTGCACTCTGTGACAATCGAAACTGGGCGCCTCTCAGTGTTCTCTTGGGCTTAGTGAGCTGCTCTGTTCCCATTCCACTTAAGGCAGAGTTGCTCCTAACTCTAGCAGCACTTGCAAAAACTCCAAGTACTGCTGCTACCTTGTGGCACAACTTGGAAGCATCACAGATACTAACTACTGTACCAAGCACAAGTAGCTACCAACCACGTGGCATCAAGGTGAGTAAGCCAGTTGTTTTTTCAAATGTGCTGGTTGTCCAAGAAAGGCATAGGATTATAAGAAAAATTCACATATGGAAAAATATTTATTATAAAGAGAACACTGTGCATGAGTACTGTGTGCATGATCAGAGAATTTACTTAACCCTGAGGATGAGTTGTGGAGCAAGCAAAGCAACACCTTTCTTCCATTTCCATTATGAAGAAAGTATAAATTTCTTCACCATTGATCCTTGCTCCAGAGAGAATAGAATGTCTCTTGTCACCTATTTCATTAACTACCTGTCAGATACTGCACACATTATGCGTGGTACTTCTGAAGTTTCCAGTAAGTGCTGGTTACCAGGTTTGTAACATACTACTTTGTAGTATGTTACAAACCTTACAGTATAAAATTGCTGAGTTTTCCACTTGATTGTAGAAATGTGTATCACTTGACATCCTCAACACAGATGTGTTTGAATAATATAATTTTTGAAAGGAAATAATTGTTACAGACCGAGCTGGAAGAGATTGAATCCCGCAATGAGGAATTCCCCCTCACAAGGGCTCTGTTGCATCTGCTAGATGTGCTGACTGATGTTCCAGTTCCAAGGTTGCTAGGAGTAGGCACCCGAACCCCAGGCTTTGATCCATACCTGAACTTCATCATTAACTCTGTATTTCTTCGTTTTAACAACCGTTCTTATAAGAACCCAGATGAGAAGGTTAGTAAAATTTCCTTGTATTCATAGCAGCCTAGTAGAATTACATTTCTGTGTGTGTGGTTATTCTCAAATCCAGGACGTTCTTTCTTTGTCCAGCACTTACAATGTCAGAAGTGTAATTTACAGTTTGGTTAATGAGTTTAAAGTAAAATTAAATGCACTGGTTGTTCATAGCTCTTAGTGTGTATAATAACCAAAACTGAAACATAAGAATTAAACTTGTCAACTAAACCCCAGAAGCAGCAGCATATATTTTTAAAACAGCAGACAGCAACATTTTTCTACAGAAACATAATTCATGTGAAGTTCTTGTGTTCAGAACAGTCCTCCTCGCACTATAATCCACAATGTATCTTTTATGCTCTTTGTATTTAAAACTGACCAACTGGACAAAGACGACTTGGAAGACCTTTGAAAGAGACTAATAGTTGAGGCTGAAATGGGTCTGTTAAGGCCTTACTGATGACATCATCATCATCATCACGGCTTGAAAACTGTCCTAATTCTGCAAGTATATGTAGTGTCTTATCCTATAAGACATTAATCTTCATCAGTAGCCCAGTGAAAACATTTCACACCAATTAATAACGCTTCATATCACATTAATAGCATGTTCAAAATTAACACATTTGATCTTTACATTATAGAAGCCAGGACAGTGTAGTTGGTGTAGAGGCTGGGACATGGACTGGACAACTCTCTGACCATCTCCTCAAGTCCTTCTCTGCTACTCCATTTGAAACATTATCATTAGATAGTATAAGATTAAATTAAAATAACGAATTTGTAACTCTTTCAGTGGGTTGTTGCTAAGAGCTGCCTGAGGCTGATGGCCAAGTTCTTGGCCCAGTATGAGCCCCAAGTTGAGGACTTTGTGGGCAGTCATGTAGAACTCCAGGGTGGTGGTATCGCCCAAGTGAACCCCCATCCAGGTTACCATATCATGGTCAATTTCAACACCAAGTCTGAACTACTGAGACTGGTGAGTATGTGTATTGTAGGATGCAGTTATACTGAATGCTGTGCTGCACATGTTTCTCTGAAATTGGGCTTTTTAAGGATTAAACTACACCTTGAAGTCGATTAGGTCAGTCGTAACATTGATGTGTAGAACCCACTACCATTACTGGGCAGGTGAGATGCTCCACATGATTGGCTGTTGGTGGACTTCTCATTTATGATGAAGTTTATAGACACTTTGAAATTTTGAAGCACAAATTCATGTTGCTATGTAAACCTGGCCAAAAATAAAGGAAGCCCAACTACTGCTGCACTACTACTACTACTTTTTCTGTAAGCTTCCATTTTTATACACACTGTAACGAAAGTTAATGGCTCAAAATTTTGTAAGTCGGAAACTGAAAGTGATATTGTACAGATGGCTCCATAATTCCAGTTACTTCTAGTTTCTTTGTGTTGGTCAATATGTGGCTGGCTCCTCTCTACCTTCCTTTAATTACCGTTATTTATGCCAGATGTGTTTTGTGCAACGACACCATTAAAACCCTCAGCGGGCAGAGATTCTAAATTTTTGTCCACTGCATTTCATGTTTGTTTCAGTGTCCTTGGTTTGTCACATCCATCACATAGGACAGCTTATCTTATTTTGTTGTAGTTCTTTAAAGTGGTGAACAGTACTGTTGAAGGCAGCTTCTATTGTCTGTCTTTGATGAGCTACCAGTTTCACAGAGGCATATCACATCAGACATGGTATTCATATTCCATTTCATTGTTGCATCATGAGTTGAATACATACAAACTTAAAATAGCACTGTACAGTTACAGAAATGTCCTTGAATACCTGTTTAATAGTGAAACTTGATGAAACTGGTTACTGAAGTAGTACCACATGATTGACTTTTCTGGTTAGATAAAATCTGGATTAACATTTTGACAGTTTGGCCATTGTTTCCTGGTTTTGTGTTACAGTGGTTTTTGCACATGTTGGCTAAACACCACTGCATGTTTTCTCTCCAGACAAACTATATGCACTTTCTGGAATGTGGAATTTCTTCTAGCCAAGGGAGAGAGGCCCAAAGGTTGGGTTATGGACCACCTCATGTAAATTGCTCAAGAAGGAAAACTGCTAATTGGTACAAAAGCTGTTTTAGAAGTGTTGCAGCTTGTTAGGAGTAACTTGTAATGCACAATGTCCAGAAAAGAATCCCACATTTTCTTGTGCGTAGTGTATGAAGAAGTTGGTGTTGATATTTACCACATTACTGACTTGCATGTTACAAGCCATACTCATTCTGTTGTGATTGCCCCATATGTACCTGTGGTGCAAAATGCTGAAATTTTTATTCTCGACTTTTTAAGAAATTCCATGCCTTTATGAAATTCAGAGCCCACCACTGGATCTTAATCTGAAGCAGATGATCCAGTTCCTGCTTACAAACCCATTTTCTTTGTGACAAGTACATAACCTTCGTTTATTGTCAGGTTCCGCTTATGAGATTCTGCAGTGAATATTTTGCATACATTTCTTATTTGTCCTGTGTGTGCTACATGTCATACCTGTAGTGCTTTCCTACCTAAATGATGGCTTGACCTCCATGAAGTTTCCTCGGGGAAAGACACTGGAACTGTTTGGTAGAATTTCGCTGCCACCAGCCAAATAGATTTGGCAAATCTATTTACAACAAGGACTCAAGGATTTATGAACAATTGTCTGATTCATTCCCAATTTGGATAAAAGTAAAATAAATATATTCTATTCCATAAAACTAAATATTATTTAACAATGATTAACAAAATATTAGGCACAAAACTAAATCAATCAAGTTCAGCCAAATTGTAATATACGTTATTTAAATAATTAACTTGCCCTTTTCTGTCTCTATAAATCTTGATGCGTAAATTTGGAATAACATCTAAATGAAACTGCCAAACTGCTCAACTCGAAATAAAGTGAATTTTTAATACCAGTCAATATGCCTTACCTTGAATAAACAGTAGACGGTACAGCATCGTAGTATCGTTACAACAATCTTTGTAATAATTGTATTCAGTAACTTAATTCTTCAATTGTAGATACGTGACGCCCGACAACGAATTTGTTAGTGAGTGAGGGCGTTTACTAGGTTGCGCCAAGCTTTATAGAGTAGAGCTGAGAAGTCATGCATTCCTAAAAGTATAATGATCTGATCAAGTCACTACCGGGTTCAAGGTGGTTGGTATTGCTGACTTTAGCAGTTGTGACTGAACGATCTCTTCCTAGATTCAAGTATTAAAATTTCAAAGTTTCTATCTAATACAAATACATAGGTAAATCTAACATGCATTACATCCCCTTTCACCTCCCATGATCTTAACATTCCAAGAACAGATGAAGAGTACAGATTATGAAGCCTCATTATGAACTGTTTCTCAAATATCTGTTACTTCTTCATTCATAGGCCCACAGCACTTTGGCTTGTGTTGAAAGTTGACCAAAGGGCACTCTTTGTTTGTGTGCAGGTGCTGTATCTTGTGGATGAGGGTTGTCATCTCTTGGACACATATTCGCCATTTCCTGGCAAAGAGTCATTGGAAGATAGCATGTTGAGCTGCTTGGATCTGTTAGATAGAGCCTTGGCACATCAGCAGAATTTCTTTAGTTTTTTGAACAATTCGGGGTGTCCACTACTTCTTACTGGACTCAGCAAACTTCTACTTGGTGTCAACCCTCGTAGTGGGAAACCTGATCACCTTCTGTATGTGGCAAAGTAAGTAAGCTGAGTCATTGGTAAAGTACAGTGTTTGGTCACAGCCCAATGCCCATAAGGATAATGTTAAATTTTAACACATTTTATTTTTTGCTCATTTATATTTTTGCTACATTTGCATTTCATTTGTTGAGTTCTTTCAATGAAATTTTATTTGATTTTACATTCACAATGTTCTGTTTCATGAAAATTCAGCAAGTGATTCTGCTTTTCTGCTTGTGTTAAAGATGTTCCTTAGTGTGAAAGACTTTTTTATGAGAGAGCTTCACTAGTTGCAAGCATAAAAACAATTTCATATTGATGTTAAATTCTAGGTAGTTGCAGTCATTGTTTTAGTAATCTGTATGATGATAGGCATTGTGTAAATCAACGTGGCAATCTGTTCAAAATTATTTTCTTTTGTCTTGAAATATGGGTAATTAAGCAAGATGGAAAATGTTTGCAGTTGATGTTAAGTGAGTATCATAGTGGAAATGAATGGTCATATTGGAGCACACTGCAAACGTGCATTGTGGTTGGGATTTTTTAGAGTCCCCATGGAACATAGCTCTGAAAACCCATGACAGGAAAGTGAAGAATGCTATGCCCACTGCAGACCTCTCTTCAAGCAACAACCAGCATTCTTCCTTATGTTACTGTATTTCATTTTTCTGATTTCCATCATTTCTTATTTCTGTGTTTTAGGAGATCTCTTCAAAAGAATAAAACTGAGGTTTCTCTGTGCAACTAAAATTGTTCTATGTATATAATGTACAGCTCACAGTAGTTTATGTACTTGAACAATATTTGTCCATAATACTGACTCTGTGGTTCAAGTATATTGAGCTGAACAACATTATAGATTCATGAGTGTTGTATTTGTTACATCTTAAATATGAAGCATAATACAGTAATATAATTTAATATCTGATAAGTATTTGTAATGTGTTGTAAACTGCGGTCAATAAAATGTAATCCATCTCTGCTGTAATTTGAGAATATCACCATTTGTCTGTACTTACTCATGCTGACCCTTGAACTGAATAGCATTTTAATGTTAGCATATAAATTTTCATTACCTGAATGTAATCTTAATAACAGATGATTTGGCTGAATTTTGTGTGATTGAAAACAGGCTTTATGTGTCTGTGTGGCTCCTTCTTTTGTGTTAACATAGCTCTGTATTTTGTAGATATGTAACATACAATTCATGGTTGCCTCACCATACCCTGTCTGCAGTAAGGATTCTTCTGGCTGTTGCCACATATCCTACATCTCACAGCCAACTTATTAGTGCATTCACTTCATCTCCGGGGCACAGAATGGAGATTCGTCGTGGCTTTGTAGATTGCCTTGATGCAGATGATGACATTGTTTCTGTAAGTTGTGATTTCAGAACTTGTGACTGCATTTTATTTGTGTGTATTACTCCACAAATAAATAAATAAATAGTAGGGGTGCAGTTTTATCTTGCTTCACTTTACGTTTTTTGGATCTGTGAACTATTTTCTGTAATGACTGTTGAGTACTTATAATGGTACAGGAAGCTGGAACACATACATCAGCAGCAAATAAAACTCTAAGTCCCATGTTTTGATGAAAATATTTACCAGCATAGAACTGAAGTTGAAGCCTTTGTTGTATGAAGTAACATTTAAACTATCTTGTTGGCCCAGTTATCGTGCAGTGTTTTCATTATTAGGTGAGGTACAGTTTTGTTATCCAGTATTTTTGAAGAGAAATGTCCCCCATGTCACAGGTAAACAAGTGAGACCCCTGAATGTTGTTATATGGAGATATTAATGCATTTTTTTGTTGGTTGTTAAAGTGTCTGTATAAATGGAATTAATAGTGTATGTTGAGTCATGAGTGTCTGCAGAAATTAAGCCTTTATGTCGGACAGAACCCATACAGTCTTCCAGTTGGGAGAGGTTCAAGAAATCAGTTAAAATCCATGCAATTTTTATAGGGAGATGATGAAGGGGAGGAAAAGAGTGTTGTGGGAAAGACAAAAGAAGCCATTCTGAAACTCCTGCAGCAGTGCTTGGGTCATGCATCACCAAATCTTTCACACTATCTGTTTGGCTTTGAACTCAACAAAGACATTAAGAAATCTACATTTCAGCAGGCTGGTGAGTCAAGAAACATATACCTCACTTGTCTCCTTTCAGAAGTATATCAAGTGCAAAGTTGTACGCTTTTTCTGTTAAAGTACCGTTACAAAATATTTGCATAGAGACCATAGAATGTACATTAAGGCAGTTAGTTTCATTGTTTCCAACTTTATCATTGTCCCTCAAAGTTGTTCTGCATTTCTGCTCAGCCCCGAGAATTACTGTCTGAAAAACTGTTAAGTAGTTTCTTTATTTTCATGCATGGCAGTACCACACTGTATTTACCCAGACATAAGATGTCCCTTTCTTAAAGTATTAAATTTTCAGAGAACAATGTTTATATCAATATTAAAATTGGCCAGGTTTATATCTTATTGTGAATCAGCATTGTAGAGTTAAAAAAAAACATGACAGTGTTCAAATATGCATTTTAATACTGTTATGTTAACATTAAAATATTGGTTAACGTACAAGCACAAAGGGATAGTAAGTAATGTTGAATAGACTGCATTAATTAACCAAGACTGGCAGTGCACATGTATCTTAACATTGTGTAGCATGTGTGTCTTTGAATCTTAATTTATCCACTTAGTGTGTACTGTCCTAATTCTTTTCTGGTTCCTACACATATAAAATGCTTTACTATTTTAGTAAAAGGTAAAGGTAAAGTGCTCCCGTTACAGGCCCGGTGTGGCCCAGAGGGTGGGTAGATGTATAGCTCTACTGTTCCATGACCACGGCACTGGAGGGGGGTGAGTGGTCAGCAGCTCATCGTGGCCACACTTTACGCCCAGGAAAGACCCGGTACCCATTTTACAGGAAGCTGAGTGGGCCCCAGGGCCAGTCTGGACGGGCGGAAAATCTTGTCCCCACCGGGATTCGATCTCGGACCGTCCGACCCATAGTCAGTCGCTATACCGACTGAGCTACTGGGCCCACCTTTATTATTTTAGTGCATACCGTATATGTAAGCTGAAAACCAGCAGGGGCAGCCAGTGGGAATGTCATTGGCATCATAATTAATGTCTGAGCCTTGTTTGTGTAAACAGGATGCACCGTGAGGAAGTGAGGATGAGTTGGATAGTAGTGGTTGTGTATCAACAATGCTTGGGTAAATGTAGTAGGTAATTAAATATAGTGCATTATGCAAAATACTGCCAGCATATGGCAGACACAACTTGTGAAGTTACAGCAGTTCTTCAATCCCCTGCACAGGTTACTGAAAGACAGATTGCAAAACTTAACACCCTCAGTAAATGACTGGACCAATAAATTGTTAACAGTAGAGCTCACTTTATGGTAGAAACGTGAGAGTTAAGTTAGCCTCATTATATTTCGCTGATTATTGATTTGTTGTAGACAGAACTAACATGTAACATTTTGTTGGTTACCAGTGACAGGTGGCAGTAACTGAGATTAATTATGCAGTGTAGACTGTGATTAAAGTTGTACACACAGTATAGTGTGTAGATATTCTATAGAGAACTGCCAGTTTTTACTATGAGGTTGTACTACTAATAACTGAATGGTAAAATAGTTTAGTGAATGTAATACAAAACATTAGAAAACTTCAGATTCTTTCACATAATGAGTTCATAATTCCTGTTAACAAGATGCCCTTGTGGCTGTCATACTTTTAATTGCTCAAGGTTTGCAAGAATGCATGTTTATTCAGTCTCGGCACAGAATTTATGTCTCAAGTCTTCAGACAAAGAAATCTCCATAGTACCTCATAAATTATGTTTCTTTATGTTACTAGAGTATGAAGATAAGGTGTGTGTTGATTACATATTGCCATGTTCCTATCAAATATTTTTGTCACATTAGGTTCATAATTTGTGAAAATTTTTCATCACTTAAAATATCGTTACCTTTTTTTGTCATTGAGAATGTAGTCGAACATTAGTAGTCTGCTGAACGTCCCGCTGTGTGAAGGAATTCCTGTCCTTCAGCCCTGTCACTCTTACCCATGTCCCTCCAGACATGACAACTTAAAAGCTGTGTGAGGACTTGATATTTTGAAATTCTGTTTGGCATTGTGTTTACAAAATTTATGGTTTTATTTTATTTTGGTGAAGAAAATAACGACTTTCGGTTAGGTTGTGGACGGTTGTTTCCCCACATGAAAATTTAAGCTTATTTTCTGAGGAGTAAACCCCCTTGTTGTCTGACCAGTCATTAGAGGGTAGTTACTGGATTTGTCTCCTTGTAGGGTGAGGGGTAGAAGTGCAGAGGAATGACTGGGAGAAGAAATATGGTGTTGAGCAGAGACAGAAGTAAGCACTGTCAAGATTGGGGTGTGTGATTGTTTAAAAAAAAAACCCCCAAAGTGATATCAATAAATCAGCTACAATTACAATGCATTTGAGAAATCTTGTGCTACCAAGGAGTTACATTTTTCCAAGAAAACTTGTAAAAGGCTGTATTCTTCATTTCAACTCGTAAGTTAATAACTCAGAGATTGTATCATGCCCATCAAATTTCTTAGTATGCATCAGTGTCTCATCAATGAGTATTCTCTCTTTCACTCTGTATAGCTGCAAAGTTATGGATCAGATCACAGAGTAAGTGCACATCCGTTAGTTGGCAGTATATGGAATGTTACTGGATTCAAATGTTGGCTTGCATACTTGTTATTCTGAGAGTATTCTTGGTCTTTATTTTCTACAGGCTAATACTGTGATGGTTCCTCAAAGGAGATACTTCTCCAACCCCTTTTAGATGTTGTTTTTCCTTCCTTTATCTTGTGTTCTATCTAGTGTGTTATCAGTCAAGCAGATAAATGTTAAGGGTGAAATATGTTACAGAATTGGTTTTTCCTAATTTTGACGTGCAAAGTGACTGGGTATGAATTATAAGGTGCTGTGAATTCTGCAATGAAGTTGACTGAACTGGAGTGTCATACAGCTAAAAGATTGTAATACAAGTGACCAAAGGGCACACAACATGTAGTGACTTTGTAATACGTGTACATAATTGTTTGCTTGTGTTCCAGGTGTCATGGGATTCCCTCGAACATGCCTTCACTCTTTACTTGCCATCTTGGATTCATCAGTTACTGCACAAACTGTACCATTTGCAGAAGTTCCTAAACCTTGGTTGTTGGACTCTGCTTATTGTATGTTATATTCTCTGTGTGCAAACACCAAGACTTCAGAACCTGTTCTGTGATTTTTGCGCTCATGCAATGACTTCCTTGCCCGGCATTTAGCAAGCCTTCCATTCACCAGTGAACCACAACAGAGTGAGTTTTTGCTTTATTTTCTTACTGACTTTATCTACAGGTGTAAAGAATAGGATCATCTGCCATAGTGCTTTGGCTAGGCACATCTAATTGTTTCAAATGGCATGTTTAACTTATGTATTTATTCCACTCTCCATTTTATTTGCAAATTGGTTTAAACCCAGATCATTTAAAGGTGCTGTTTTCAGTTCATATTACATTTTATGAAAAGATGTGAAAAGATGGTCATAAATGGTGAGTTAGTAAGGAATTGAAGGAGGCAGTTATGGCTTGCTGTATGTTACCCCAGCATCCACCTTGATAGCGTGAGGAAAACAACAGGAAACAGCAAGGAAAGCTTGTAATTTGGCAGAAATTTTAGCTTTACACATCTCAGATATAAATGTAGACTACTGATTCTACACCATCCTTTTTCATTTTTTGAAGTTCATACTAAGGCTGGATTGTCTAGTGCTGTTGTCACTCGTTCTTGTAGGCCCTTTCTCCTCATCTACTCTGTTGTTATGTGCATATGCAGCTGTTTGGCAGGTATATTTTTTATGCAGCTTCAGAGCTGAACCAGATGGCCTGGCTGCTGAAAACCGTGGCTATTGAACTGAAAGTAACAGCTACCCATATGCATCACTCACAGCTGGGCAATCTTGTGAACCTGTTGGTGCGAGAGCAAGGTGAAGAGATGGTTGCAGTCTCTGTAGAGGAGAATGCACCATCAGAAGTTTCTACTATCATGCAGCTAAGCCACTACTTGGCAACACCTAGCAGTGAGTATATATTGAGATTCATGTTACCTATTAATAATGCTTTTAATTGTGAGCATTGTAAAAGGTCAAAAAATTAATGTATTTCCTTGAATATAAGATGAGAATTATTTACTAATTTGTCATTTAAAAGTAGGAGGTCACCTCGAAATTACAGGCGAAGTTAAACACATTCTGTTGGGTTTCTCTCTCTCTCTCTCTCTCTCTCTCTCTCTCTCTCTCTCTCTCTCTCTCTCTCTCTCTCACACA
>Ga0136643_10014746_pt1 | contig 11740 bp, 12 predicted proteins | sample TergutLab28metaG_FD_96883 | JGI IMG/M metagenome (GOLD analysis project Ga0136643, IMG submission 96883) | Labiotermes labralis P1 segment gut microbial communities from Petit-Saut dam, French Guiana - Lab288 P1 (version 3) (version 3) | ecosystem: Host-associated > Arthropoda: Insects >...
AAATACGAGAACCTATTGTCTGTTACACAAACATTAAAATCTTTGCCAGAGGTAGATTTGCCTTTTGGCTTGCATGAGAAAATTATGAATTCTACCAAAACGGCTTCTAAAAGAACAACAAAGCCTTTTGTGCGGCGTGTCGCTGGCTATGGTACGGCAGTAGCAGCGGCATTACTCGTAGCACTTTATTTCGTGATAGGTAATTCAAACAATTTGCTGTCGCCGGAACCGGAAGCATTTGCAAGCCTAGAGGCTTCATTAGCGGACGATGAAATATATATAACTCAAGCCGACACGCTTCCAATTACAGCCCGAAATTTTGACGATACTTATGCATTTGGCGGGGACTTTGATGAAGCCGACCAAGCAGAAGTTTTTGAAAGCGAGCGTTCAGATTTGGCAGAATTACTTATGGCTACTGCTTTGGCAGATGCATTAGGCTCTGAATTAGTTGCGGAGGTAGTTGCAGAAGGCATTGCAGAACTTATTGCAGACGTAGAACTTATAGCTACCAACGCATTAGGTATGCTGGAGCAGACCGAAGTGTTGCGAAATCAATACAATGTCTCAAATTTAATTGTAATTTCTGTAAACGACTTACAGGGTGCGTTAAGCCTAATGGGTGCCCTTCCAATGAATGTGCTTAATGCAGAGCACAACGAGGAATATTCGATAATAACTGTTTCTTACGAAAATATTGACTTTGATCTAATATTTGAGCTTTTGAGCGTTTTTGCCGGCGATAGCGTCGAAAATATGTTAAATTTTGAGGAGCTGCGCAATAGCACCGAAGACTTTACGATATTATTGACTAATGCCGAATAAAACTCTTGCATTTTTTTGGCAAGTGTGATATAGTCATGGATGTGAAAATTCCATGAATTCAAATGAAAAATTGAAAGGAAAGTTTAAAAATGGCAAAAAACCAAACAAAAAGACGTGATAATTCAATCAAAATTGCAGTTATGATTTTTGTAGCATTTATTTTGGTTGTAGGCACTGGCTTGATTATTAATAACCGTGCTGTAAGCTATGTTGCAACTGTGGACGGTACACGCATCCCAATATCTCATTTTAATTATCAATGGCATCAATTACTTGAAGACGAGCAGGTTTTTGAACTTATCGGCTGGTTGGGCTGGGATTTTGTGGACGATGCCGCACTTCACGGCATGGTAGAGCTTCATGCAGTTACTGCACGTGCTGACGAGCTTGATGTAAGCCTTAGCAGAGAGCAAATTGACGCAGTAACGCAAAGTGCAAGGGCTGATTTTGATAGCGGAGATTTTTTTAGCGAAATAGGTTTTTCGAGGTCATCTTTTGTAGATTTTATGCTTATGATGGCTCTTTATAACGAGATTTATGTATATATTACATCACAGTATGAAGTGCCAGAGACGGTAACTGCAAACGCTTTAGCTGAATACATTTGGGAAAATATTGATAGATATACCACCGCATTTGTTTTTGCCGTGCAAGTAGACAGCGAAGAAGAAGCTAATGAGCTTTTTGCGCGTTTTGTTGATGGTGAAGCAATTACGGATATTTTGTACGAACTCGACGAAACTAACGACGATGGAGAAGTCATCATTAGAAATGCTGCCAACACTCATTTACATTTAGATGACTTTTTAGAGCTTCTTGAAATGGGAGTTGGAGATTTTACTGAGGTTATTGGACTTAGAGATGGTCTTTTTGGGTTTTTTCAAATAGAGCGTCTTGAAATCGAAGAACCTAGCGAAGAGACCATTGAGACTATCAGTGCGCAAGCAGAGTGGGCGGTGCGCCACGAGCATTTTAGAAATTTTGCCGACCTTTGGGTTGACCAAGCAACGGTTGCAAGAAACACAAGAGTTTTGCCATATCCGCCAGAAATTGAATGGGATTTTGACGACATTTTGGAGGATTTAGAGATAGAAGATTTGGGGATAGATGAATAATGGAATTTATTGTAAAGGCTGAGAACTTGGTGTACAAATACGTTGCACCGTCTTCGTCTGATGAAAATAGTGCAGGGGACACCACGGATGCTGGTGTCCCGCTTCTTGCATTAAACGGTATAAATGTTGGGATAAAAAAAGGTGAGTTTGTGGCTGTGCTGGGGCATAACGGTTCTGGAAAATCAACATTTGCAAAACATATAAATTGTTTGCTGCAGCCTACGTCTGGCATGGTTTGGGTCAATGGTATTTCTACTGCTGACGAAGAGACCATCTGGGACATACGTCAAAGCGTTGGAATGGTTTTTCAAAACCCCGATAACCAAATAATTGCCACTATTGTGGAAGAAGATGTGGCTTTTGGCCCAGAAAATTTAGGAATCCCACCATCAGAAATCCGCAAAAGGGTGGATGAAGCCCTTGCCACGGTAGGCATGAGCGAATTTGCAGGCAACCCTCCGCACCATCTTTCGGGCGGACAAAAACAGCGAGTCGCCATTGCAGGGATTCTTGCTATGCGCCCAGACATTATTGTGCTTGACGAGTCAACAGCAATGCTTGACCCCAACGGACGCAAAGAAGTTATGAAAGTAGTAAAACAACTTAATGAAGAAGAAGGCATTACTATTGTTTTTATCACGCACTATATGGATGAGGCTGCTCTTGCCGACCGCGTTATTGTGGTTGCTGACGGCAAAATTGTTATTGAAGGCACACCTGCAGAGGTTTTTTCGCAAATTGATGAGTTAAAAGCTATTGGACTTGATGTGCCGCAAGCAGCAGAAATTGTACACAAACTGCGTAATCATGGCATAAATTTGCCGCAAGGGGTAGTAACGCCACAGCATTTAGTAGAGGAATTAGAAAAATGTCTATTGAAATAAAAGACTTGTGCCATGTTTACAGCAAAGGCACGACTTTTGCAAAAAACGCGTTAAACAATATAAACTTGACCATCAAAAAAGGCGATTTTGTAGGGCTTATTGGACACACGGGCTCGGGAAAGTCTACTTTGGTTCAGCATTTAAATTCATTGTTAAAACCAAGCAGCGGACAAATTTTGCTTGATGGGGAAGATATAAATGCAGACAAATCCCGCCTTAAAGCTATCCGAACGAAGGTTGGGCTGGTTTTTCAATACCCCGAGCATCAACTTTTTGATATGACGGTTTACAAGGATGTATCTTTTGGTCCAAAAAATGCTGGGCTTTCTGAGGAAGAGATTAAAGAGCGTGTAGAATCTGCATTAGAAATGGTGGGAATTGCGCCAGAGCTATATGAAAAATCTCCATTTGAGCTTTCGGGCGGACAAAAGCGGCGTGTAGCTATTGCGGGTGTGCTTGCCATGCGCCCGGAGGTTTTGGTGCTTGATGAACCTGCTGCGGGACTTGACCCAAGGGGTCGTGATGAAATTTTAAACCAAGTAAAACAAATGCATGAAACATTAGGCATCACTGTTATTTTGGTATCACATAGCATGGAAGACATTGCCCGCCTTGTAAATAATATTTTGGTGATAAATAAAGGCGAGATTGTGCTGCAAGGTACGCCAACAGAAATTTTTTCAAAAGTAGATGAACTGGAAGACATAGGGCTTTCGACTACCCAGTCTGCCTATATTGCCCGTGATTTGCGTCAAAAAGGCTTTGCTCTGCCTGAAAATATTTTTACTGTGGACGCTGTGGTTGATGCTATACTTGACGAGCTAAAAAAGAGGTAAGTGTTATGGAAATGACTTTTTGTTCTACCCATGAAGTGGACGAGAGCTTGGTGAGATACGTTGTGATAGTTGCTTGCTATGACGGGAAATGGATTTGGGTAAAAAATAAAAAACGTGCATGGGAGCTGCCCGGCGGAAAAGTCGAAACTGGTGAAACGCCATTAGATGCTGCGAAAAGAGAGCTTTTTGAAGAAACAGGTGCAATGAAATTTGACATTGAGCTAATTTGTGGATACAAAATCAATAATTTAGGCACATTGCATTTTGACGGTATGTTGTTTTTTGCTGATGTACAAGAAATTGGCGAGCTACCAACTTTTGAAATTGAAAAATTGAGTTTTTTTGATGAAATGCCACAGAGCAATGAGTTGTCGTTTCCTAAATATCACCCCGAACATTTTAATAAGGTTAGAGGTAAAAAATGTTAAAAGTTACCATTGGGCAATATTATCCCGCACAATCATTTATTCATAGACTAGACCCCCGCATGAAGCTGTTATGCACCATGCTTTTTATTGTATTTTTGTTTTTTGTAAACAATTTTTTGGGATATGCGATGGCATTCGTTCTTCTTGCCACGGTAATAAAGGTGTCGAAAGTGCCGCCAAAATTTTTGTTGCGAGGCTTGCGGGCTATTATTTTTATTATAATTTTTACCGCAATTTTAAATATTTTTTTCACAGCAGGCGAAACCATTGTTTTTGAATGGCGGTGGATGCGCATTTCGCAAGAAGGCTTGTTAAATGCTGCCCGTATGGCTTTGCGTCTTACTATGCTAATAATCGGTTCATCAATCTTGACACTTACCACAACCCCAATTCAACTAACCGATACCATAGAATCGGCATTAAAACCGCTTAAAAAAATACGTGTGCCAGCGCATGAAATTGCGATGATGATGACCATTGCTCTGAGATTTATTCCTACCCTCATAGAAGAAATGGACAAAATAATGAAAGCGCAAATGGCTCGGGGGGCAGACTTTGACACGGGCGGTATTATTAAAAAAGCACGGAGCTTAGTACCGCTTCTAGTGCCGTTATTTATATCAGCTTTTCGCCGAGCAGAGGATTTAGCATTAGCAATGGAATCTCGTTGCTATCGTGGCGATATTGGCAGAACACGTATGAAACAAATGCGGTATGCCTTGCGGGATTTGGCGGCATTTATAATCATTTTGAGCTTTATTGCGGGGATTTTTGTGCTTAATCATGTTGCCGCTGTTTACGGCATTTGGTAAATAAATATGGGAATTTTACTTAAAGTTGCATACGATGGAACCAATTATGCGGGCTGGCAAATACAAAAAAATGACATAACGGTTCATGGTGTGTTACATGATGCAATTAAGCAAATTTTGAATGGAAGTGATTTTTCACTTCTTGGTGCAAGTCGTACAGATGCTGGGGTTCATGCGCTTGGTCAATGTGTACATTTGATGCCAGAGAATTTAAATATACCTGTCGAGAGGCTTCCGTATGCGCTAAATTCTGTTTTGCCAAAGGACATTGCGGTTTTAGATTCTAAAATTGTGTCCGATGATTTCCATCCCATTAGGGACGCTATTTCTAAAACATACATTTATAAAATCTGGAATAAAGCATACCGCAACCCGCTTTTGCACAACTATTCAGCTCACATTTCAAAGGGGCTTGATGTTGAATTGATGCAGGAGTCTTGTATTCATTTTGTTGGTAAACACGATTTTGCAGCTTTTTGTGCTACGGGGTCAAGCGTTAAAACGACTGTGCGGGAGATTTTTTCGCTAAAAATTTCTAACAGCAATGGCTTGATAGAGATTTTTGTAAATGGCAACGGTTTTCTTTATAATATGGTGCGCATAATTGCGGGTACGCTTGTCGAAGTTGGATTGGGTAAAATCAACCCAAACACAATACCTGCCATAATTGCATCATGCGACCGTAACAAAGCGGGAAGAACCATGCCGCCACAAGGGCTAACATTGATAGAAGTTGAGTATAACAAACCCGAAAATGGGCGGCAAATGCCACCCATACGGTCGTTTGACTTTCTTTAGATTGCACTGTGAGTGAACGCTACAATTTGACTGATTGGAATTTCGGTTACAGCTCCAAGCAAGCTGCCCCATGGTCCAAAGCCGAAGTCATAGCCTAAACCGCCACGACTGCACATGCCGCCACCCCATGTCATATCGAATGGGCCAAAAGGTCCGTTCAATGGGCAAGCTGGTGGTGCGCCGATACGGCTGATTAATCTCACGATATTCTCATCGACACATGCCAAGACACCGGTAAAACCTGCGCCAGATGGGCCGCCAGAAGATGTGAAGATTGTTACGGTTTTGCCTACATAACGAGCCATGTCGGCGAACATTTCAAATCTTTCCATACGCATATTTTTTCCTCCTTCCGTTTGGGGCTCTTCCCCTTATGTCATATATTATGAAGGCTTGGGATAATGTGTTACAAGCCAAAAGAGAAAGTGGAGGGTGGATTTTGACTATTAAGAATGTATTGGTGCATGAAAGCAACAAAGAAATACCGCACGATGCCTTTGACGAAGAAAAAGAGAAAATGATAAAATATATTACGAAGCATGGGGCCGTTCAGGTCGATGCTTTTATTACATTGATAAAGAAAGCCTTTGTGGAAAAGGGTGCGGTTTGTGATTTTCAAATAATCTTGCCTATTGACAAAGCTGTGCCAAATCTTGGTCGTCCAAAGTATAATTTTTATACTGCTTATCGTATAGAAGGATGCATCATGTCCAAATATCAAGGTCATTTTTTGCCGCCAAAAAGCCGCTATAAAGAATTAGAAGAGGAAATACGAGCAGAATTGGAAGAAATTGAAAAAGAGGGAAAAAGAAAGTAATGTGATATAGTAAAAAGCAGATAATTTTAAACACCCCACCATTGATTTTGGTGGGGTGTTTTGTGTTATTTTGGTAGTTTAATGAGATTTTCTATGTATAGCTGATTTAAAGCCATCATTGTGCCCAGCTTGCCGTGATGCCACGTTAAACCGCCTTGCACGTAAATGTCGTATGGCGGGCGAACGGGACCGTCGGCAGAAAGCTCAATGGTCGAGCCTTGAGTAAATGCACCAGCGGCAGAAATGAGAGGGTCAGCATAGCCCGGCATTTCAAAAGACGGCTCTGGGTCAAACATGGAGTCCACTGGAGAAGCCTTTTGTATACCACGGCAAAAAGCTATCATTTTTTCTGCCGAGCCAAGACGAATAACCTGTGGTGTGTCCGTGCGGGTAACAGATGCTGGCGGTGAGGTTTTAAAGCCAATGCGGCTAAAAACTTCGTCAAATAATATAGCTGTTTTAACAGAGGCACAAACCATGCTTGGGGCAAGGAAAAAACCCATAAGCATAGGTTTGTTTTGACCTAATGTTGCGCCTTGCGCCATTCCCATAGAAGGCGAAAATAGCTTGCGGGCAGCGTTTTCTACAAAAGTATGCCCTCCGGCAATATAACCGCCTGTTGGAGCAATGCCTCCGCCGGGGTTTTTAATAAGCGAGCCAACAACTGCGTCAACGCCTATATCAGTAGGCTCCAAACGCTCCACAAATTCGCCGTAGCAGTTATCAACCATTATTAAAACATCTTTACGGATATTTCGTACAAATTCTGTGATTTTTTTGATTTCTTCGATGGGAAAACCCGTCATAAAGCTATATCCCTTGCTGCGCTGTATGGCGACTACCTTGGTTTTTGCGGTAATTGCCTCTGCAAGTTTGTCGTAGTCTATGCCGCCACTAGGCAGTAAGTTTACTTGCTTATATACTACTCCATGCTCGATAAGCGAACCTTGAGTCGGAGTAATGCCGATTACTCTATGTAATGTGTCGTAGGGTTGTCCTGTTGCATAAACCAGTTCATCTCCGTGGCGCAGGCTTCCGAAAAAAGCTGTGGAAAGAGCGTGCGTACCGCTAATAAGCTGCATACGCACAAAAGCCACGTCAGCATTAAAAGTGTCGGCATACACTGCCTCCATAGCATCACGCCCAATATCTCCAACACCATAGCCTGTTGTGCCTGCAAAGTGAGCTTCAGACACACCATTTTTAACAAAAGCTGCAAGCACCTTTGCTTGGTTGTGTTCGGCAATTTCTTCTACTTCTTCAAAGCGTGGCTTGGCGGCTTTTGCAACCATGTCCACAAATTCATAAATTTCGGGCTTTATGCCAAATTTTTCTGTAAAAATACCTTTTGTACTCATATAAAATCCTCCAATTTTTGGTTATATATATCAACCCAAACCGCCTGTGGCAGTTGGTGTTTAAACCATGTTATTTGACGTTTGGCAAAGCGGCGTGTAGCCTGCTTTATAGCGGCTATCGCCTCATCCAGCGAGCATTCACCTTGTAAATACCTTACTATTTCTTTGTAACCAATACCTTGCATGGAAACTAGGTTAGGGGAGTAGCCTGCATCCAATAACCCTTGAACCTCTGACACCAAACCATTTGCAACCATATCATCCACACGGCTGTTAATACGCCCATACAGCAGGGAGCGTTCGGCATCTAATAAAAAAACCTTTGCGTCATATGCAGGGCTTCTCGCTCTTTCTCGCTCATTATGCTCAGAAATTTTTTCACCAGTTGTTTGATTGTATTCGATGGCTCGAACAACCCGCTTTTTGTTGTTTTTATCAAGTTGTTTGGCGGAATTTGGGTCAACTTTTTGCAATATTCCCCAAAGTTCGTTGACACTTTTTTGCTCTAAACTGCGGCGAAGGTCGTGGTCGGCTGTTGTTTGGCTAAAATCTGCACCATATAGCAATGCGTTAATATAAAACCCAGTGCCGCCGCAAATTATAGGAACTTTGTTTCTAGCGGCAATCTCTTCAATTCGTCTTTTTGCCATTTGTGCAAAAATTGCTACATTGTAAGGTTCGTCGGGGTCTAACTCATCAATAAGATGATGGGGTATACCTTTCATTTCATTAGGCATTACTTTTGCTGTGCCAATGTCCATTTTGCGATAAATCTGCATAGAGTCAGCCGAAATAATTTCGCCGCCAATGCTTTGTGCCATAGCAACGGTAGCTGCGGACTTACCCGTTGCCGTTGCCCCGCCAATAATTATAATTTTTTGCATCATAATTTTCTCATCCTTTGCAGGACTCTTTTGACTTCGTTATTGTCTATCGGCATTTCGGAAATTTCTTCTAAAAATAGGCGGTACCGTTTAATTTTTTCTTGGATGGCGGCATAATTAACGCCACGGTCAGCATTGTCTTCATCAAAAACACCACGCATTGTTAGCTTGTCGTGAATTTCCTGCGAGCGTTCAATTAGCTCAGCGGGCAGACCAGCCATTTTTGCCACATAAATACCATGACTTTTATTTGTGCCGCCACGCACTATTTTCCATAGAAACTTGATGTCTTCACCATTTTTTTCTATGTCCATAGAAAGATTTATAACCCCGTCAACCTTACCTTCAGCCGCAACAAGTTCGTGGTAATGAGTGGCAAAAAGCGTGATAGCACCGATTTTTTTAGAAATATGCTCTATTGTTGCCATTGCGATGGCAAGCCCGTCTGTTGTGCCTGTGCCGCGTCCTACTTCATCCAGCAAAATAAGGCTTTGGTTGGTTGCGTTGTCGATGATATGGGCGACTTCACTCATTTCAACCATAAAGGTGGATTGACCACGAGCCAAATTGTCTGCCGCACCAACACGGGTTAAAACAGAGTCGCAAATTGTGATATTTGCAAAGGCGGCAGGGACAAAGCTGCCTATTTGTGCCATTATAACACAAAGAGCCGTTTGCCGCATATATGTAGATTTTCCAGCCATATTCGGACCTGTGATAATTGCGATTTTTTGGTCTGCATTGTTCAAGCAGATGTCGTTTGGTACAAAGCCGTCAAAAAACTGTTCGATAACAGGATGTCTGGATTGCTTTATATCAATAATACCATCTTCGTTTATATTTGGCATGACATAATTATTGTTATGTGCAATAACGCCGAGGGATTGTAAAACATCGATGTGTGCGATGATGTGTGCCGTTTGTTTAATTCGGTCAATCTTTGATGCAATATCGTTACGCAATTTAGCAAAAAGGGAAAGTTCGCACTCTATAATATTTTGTGAAACCTCCAAAATATTGATTTCTAGCTCTTTTAGAGTGTCAGTCGTGTAACGCTGGGCATTTGCGAGGGTTTGGCGTGGCATAAAGTCTGTCGCAACCTTGCTTTTTTGAGAGTTCGGTACTTCGATATAATACCCAAAAACCTTGTTTCGTGCAATTTTAAGGGTTTTAATACCCGTATTGTCTTTAAGTTGATTTTCATATGCTAAAATTTTCATTAAAAGTTGATTTTGTTGCAGCTTGAGTTCATCCAAATTGGGGTCATATCCGACCGAAAAAATACTGCCTTCATCGATATTGTTACTTACAGTATCTAAAATTTTGCCATTGATACTGTTAAAAATATCATCTAGCGTGTCGGCTTCCTCAAACAGATAGCTATTAAGGCTCGAAGTGGGGGAGTGGCTTGTGCCAAAAAGCTCTTGCACAGCTCGCAAGGATTTTTCCAACAAAAGTAAATCACGCCCACTAATACGCCTATATGCCAATTTTGCACAAAAACGCTCTAAATCTGTAATTTTTTTGAGGTTTTCCCGAACCTGATTTTGCAATTCAAAATTATTTTTATATTCCGCAATAGCTTGTTGGCGGGACTTTATTTCGTCGATTTTTATTAGCGGCTGCTCCAACCATTTGCGCAAAAGACGTTTACCCATGGGGGCTAGGGTCGCATCAAGCACCCAAAGTAAGCTGCCTGCCCTTTGCTTGTCCGCCATGGTTTCAAAAATTTCTAGGTTACGGCGTGCGTATTTGTCTAGTTGCATATGGGTATAAATGCTGTACGGTGAAATTTTGCTAATATGCGGCAAAGAGTTTAATTGCGTTTGGTGCAAATACTCTAAAAGCCCTCCGCTGGCGCAAACAGCCGCATTATCCATTGTCCCAAAGCAAGCTAGGCTAGAAACATTAAAATGTTTGCATAACAAAGAGTGGGCTATGTCATGGGAAAAAGCCTGTGCTAAAATGGCTTTGGTATTTTGTCCAATGTCATATTCTTTTTTAAAGTTAGGACAGACAACGATTTCTGCAGGATTTATTTTTGCAATTTCGTCTGTAAGTCCTGCTAAACTTTTAAAGCTCGTTGCGGCTAATTCCCCTGTTGAAACATCACAGTATGAAAGCCCAAATACATCGTCTTTAGCGCACAAAGACATCACATAATTTGTACTACTGCCATCAGAAAAAAATGTGCCGGGAGTATGTATTTGTACGACCTGACGCACAACAAGCCCATCTTTAACATCTCCGGTTTGCTCGCAAACAGCAACGGAATAACCGGCCTCTATCAACTTTTCAATATAACCATCTGCTGCATGATGGGGCATACCGCACATGGGTGCTTTTCCGTTCCCTGTTTCACGGCTTGTAAGCGTCAAACCAAGCACATCTGCCCCGACTTTCGCATCATCAAAGAACAGCTCATAAAAATCCCCGAGCCTAAAAAACAATATCTGCTCTTTGTGGCTGTCTTTGATTTTTAAATATTGGCGCATCATGGGTGAAAAATTCATTAACAACCACCTTTGCGGCCGCAACATCCGCCGCCTCCGCAACCACAACCGCTTTTTTGAGCAGGAACATTTAAAGCGTTACGCAAAACATCTATAACATGCTCTACCAAATGGTGATATTCTTCCCGCAATGCTAAAAACTCCGCTTTTGCGTCTGCGTCGTTTGGATTTGCCATCGCTACATCATAAGCCTGTGCGTAATCCCGCCACTCTTCCGAATTCATAATTACATTTGCAAACTCTTTTGCTCTTTCTTCGTAAGCTATCATAACTGCTCTCCTATTAAATAAAATGTTTTCGCTTCGGTAATTTTTACATTGGCGTATTGACCAATTTGTGATGCGTAGCCTTCAAAATGCACCAAGCATCCATCGTCTGCACGCCCGTTAAGCATATTATTTTTCCCCACGCCTTCTATCAAAATTTCTAATGTTTCCCCTATTTTTTCCTCATTAAGCTCATGTTGAATT
>Ga0136643_10014748_pt1 | contig 11739 bp, 8 predicted proteins | sample TergutLab28metaG_FD_96883 | JGI IMG/M metagenome (GOLD analysis project Ga0136643, IMG submission 96883) | Labiotermes labralis P1 segment gut microbial communities from Petit-Saut dam, French Guiana - Lab288 P1 (version 3) (version 3) | ecosystem: Host-associated > Arthropoda: Insects >...
AGATCTGGAGTGACTTTGCAGGTAATAAATATCTGGATACTGTTGCATCTGGTTGGATTTTTATTAACAATGAATTACGATGCACGGAACTATAAGTTAAAAAAACACTTAGAAATTCACAGCCGCTTAGAATAAGGAACAGCAGTGCCGTTAACGGCGTTAAGAGCTAACAACTGTTTACCCCAGTAGCTTCAGCAATCCAGCTATACACACTTCACTGTGGACTCACCGACCGTCAGTGTTTCTGTAACACCTGACACACTTTCCGTCGGTGTGCTACCTGCTAAACCCTGGCGAAGGAACAAGAACTTCCAGTTTTCAAGCCAAACCTCGCAACTCCATTTCTCATCCTCTCCATCTGCCATAATTAGATATATCCTCCTTCATCCCTGGTGTTAGGAAGTGGAATGATAAGGAAAGGCAAAAGTTACGCCGACAGCAGTGGGTGTCGGGCGTGGTTCTACCTCAATGATAAAGACAGTTCAAACTCTGAAGCCCTGGGTTAGAAACTTCTCTCCAGCCTCAGGTTTCACCTGTCCTACTCGGTACAGTGCTAGCAACTCGCGTGAGATGTGAGTTGCTCACACAGCGAATATTCGCAGAGTACAACCAACAAGTTGTAACGTTTCGCAATTTATTTATTTCTGTAAGACGCTCTACATGTTTCAGACGGGTTTTCCGTCCATCATCAGGAGCTCAAAACTGCACATACAGCGTCAGGCATTTGTCAGAACGTTATTGCTACCTGCTGCTAGCCTGGCAGGTAGCAGTAATGGTCTGACAAATGCCTGACGCTGTATGTGCAGTTTTGAGCTCCTGATGATGGACGGAAGAACCGTCTGAAATATGTAGAGCGTCTTACAGAACTAAATAAATTGTGAAACGTTGCATCTTGTTGGTTGTACTTTGGGAATATATTAGCCATGCATGGACCTATGAATGTTAAATTAACCCAGCGAACTATGATGATTACTGCGTTCTGGGAAATGACGTCGTGTAGTGTGCCAGATAAGGGGCTCTTCTACTTCCAAATGTCCCCACGAAACTTAACAATACACATTAATGTTACTCCAGGGGTAACAGAGCCTTTAACACCATGAAGCCTAAAATCCTTCCAAACGAATATCAACAATTTACTACCACACAGGAATCCCAATGAATCTCCTCTAAATAAGACCAGCTCTTTCATGCGTCTTCTGATGTGGACCTGGATAGCTCGGTCGGAATATAGACTTGCTACGGGCTGGACGGTCCGGGGATCGAATCTCCATGGAGGCGAGATTTTCAGCATCAGTCCAGACCGGCCCTGGGGTCCACCCAGCCGCTTACACATTGGGTACTGGGTCTTTTCCGGAGGTAAAATGGCAGGGGGGTGGCGTTGACCACCCACCCAATCTAGCGCCAAGGTTAAAGAAAGAGTACAGCAATACCTCTACTCCCCTTCTGGGCTTTCGTGGCCTGTTCTAGAGTGACCTTACCTATACCTTTACCTTTACCTAGTCGTCTTCTGATTTCTCACATGTGCTGCCTCCTCTTCAGAATGAACGAATTTCTTCAAGTGGATGCCTAAACGGCTGAGCGGAGGATATCGCGGCGGTCATACATAACCCACATATTTTCTTCTAACCAATCTCTTCAGCATATAACTGCAGGAATTAAGTCATCCTGAAGGAGGAGGCAGTACGTGTCTCCGAAATGTCGGAACAAACAAAACACACTCCACGCTGTAAAAACTCGAAAAACGACAATCATTTGAAAAACAACCACCGCGAAAACCCGAAAATATATAGATTAAATGTGTTGTCTCTGGAGTACTAAACGAATTCTGTTTATATAAATTCAATATATGAAGCATATAGGGAAGCCCCCGTATTACGGAGTTAGACTCAGACTTCGTGATGGATTTAAACATAACTTTGTTGTGTACAATACGAAGCCCTTCGCTGAATTCGATAGTGGAATCCCCAAAACATCGCAAGTCCCGGCGCTAGCTGTATTTCTAGGGCTTCACATGCAATTAGTTAACAGAACTTGATCCGTGACTACGGCACAGTATTGCTACATTAATTGTACGCAGTATCGCGTGTCTCTAAAATCCTTCCCGATTATGAGTTGTAATCTGCACAGTTATGACACTCTGTAGCCTGGCAGACATTTCCCGAGTTCTCGAAGGAACCTGTCTCAATCATCAGGGTAGAAGTCAATGTGGATGCAGCAGGTTTCTCTGCCTAACAAACGTATGGTATAACATCTAACAAGGTAGTAATAACAGACTGACTGCCTTACTAAATAACCAACTAACTAACCCCAGCCTCCTGCACAATGAGTATCGGGTCTCTTTCCCGGTGGTAAAACAGCCGAGGCGTGGCGTTGACCACCCACCACATCTAGCGCCGAGGTTAAAGAAAGTCTACTCCCTCTCTGGGCCTTCATAGCCTGTCTAGGGTGAGCTTTACCTTTACCTTTACCTGTACTCCATGGGGCAGAGTTCTTCTTGAGAAGCTAACCGGTTTTTAGCCAGTCATGAAATTTCCCGCATTTTATGAAACCCGAAGGTTCATTACCGCATTCACAAGCACCCGCCAATTGTCCATACCCTAAGCCAGATCTATCCAGTCCCTGCCTCTCCAACCCAGTACTTGGAAATCCATATTAATATTATTTATCCACCTCCGTCTAGGTCTTACAAATGGTCTCTTTCCCTCAGGTCTCCCCACCAAAACCCTGCCTGCACTTCTCTCGTCTCCTATACGTGCTAAATGCTCCACCCATCTTACTGTTCTTGATTTGATCAGTCGAATAATATGAACTTCAACATTATGACGTCACGAAACATTTTACAAGGCCTTGAACTTGAACTGGGACTGATACGTTGGGACAACAAGACAGTAATATACCGTCTAAATGCAGGTCCATTTCAATCCGCCATCGGAAGTACGGCAGACTTCAGGTCACGGTCTGTGTCCTACAGGCATGATGCATCATCTGACCTCCATTACACCCAGTTCCTCATATCGATTTTAAACTTTACATACATGCGACATCTCTTAGATTCCCTCTTTATTAAACGACACGCAGTCTTCAGCAATAAGAATCATAAAACTTCACCTGAATTCAAGATAAAAGGGTCTCACAGCGGTGTGGTTAAACATTCACTTCCTCTGGTAATACGACGCCCTGAATGTTAGTAAAAGCCGAAGTTTTGGAGGAGATTGGTGCCTCCTTCTGCAAGGTTTAAGGAGCTTTAGTCCTCCTTCTTGGGGTACGCGGTGGCGCAGTTGGTTGAGGCACTGCGCTACAAGCCGGAAGGTCGTGGGTTCGATTCCCGATGGTGTTACTGAAACTTTTCATTGACATGATCCTTCCGGCCGCAATATGGGCCTGGGGTCGACTCAGCCTCTAACAGAAATGTGTACCAGGAATACTTCCTGGGAGGTAAAGGCGGCCGGGGCGTAGGGCTGACAACCTTACCACCTTCATGTGCCGACTGTCTTGAAATCTGGGAGTCTCAACCTCCTGGAACCCTCAGGGCCTCTCCAGGCCTGTAATGGGATTGTTTTTTACCTTTAGTCCTCCTTCTTGGACTACTTTAAAGTTGACGATGGAAGAAGCGAGTCCCTCAGTACTGCGGACAGCTTACCGCCCTTAGAATGACAAAAGAGCTACTTCTGTTGAGGCAATTAATTGCTGTTTCGTAGAAGACCTTATATATATATATATATATATATATATATATATATATAAAATAGTGATCATTAAACATTAAAGTTGGTGACATGATCTTCTTTTTTGGGGTGTGGGGTGTGGGGGGACTTGGCCCATCGTATTATTTTTGGTAAATCACGAGTTTTCGGAAGCCAGCTCTGCTTCCCTCTTCAGGCAAGGAAATCATCTGTTCTTGTTGTGCTTCATTAAAAAATCAGAAGATGGACAGAGACCAAAAAAAGATAAGATTAGGTCAGACAGTCACATACCATCGTTAGGACCCTACAGAGCTGAATTAAAGCTGGCGGGTTATATAGGAACGGCCGTCCCTTGCTTTGCAGCAATGATTGTCGGCGCAGGCTCACCTCTGGCAATAGGCCGACTTTAAAAAGGCGCTCGGACCCACGGCAATTCACGTCATTGGCTGATGTTATGACACTAGACACTTTAAGTGAGCTAACTTTCTTGTGATGTTAATGTCGAATATCCGTTATCATATGAGACAGCCTGGATGGCTCAGTCAGTGTTGTGACTAGGCTACAGGCCAGGATACCAGATAATCGGACTTCGATTACCTGCCTGGAGGGAGCGTTTCAGCCCTCCACAGCTTCCATACCGGCTATAGAAACCATCCAGCTTCATACACAGGAGTTATCGGGTTCGCTTGCTCTGTCGGGAAAAGTAGTCGAGGCTTTAATCTGATTATTGAGCTTCATCCAGTGCCAAATTTTAAGCGTACATGGAGCTGTACCTCCACTTCCCCATACATATTCATGCAGTGGTGCAAATTTACCTTTTTAAGTATGTTCTAAGTAGCCCGCAACAAATAGCACGGAGTGGCAGGATTAATAGTGAATTATGAACTGGAAAGGATGTGGAACGCAGCAGACATGACCTCATCGGAAGTACTATTCTGTCATTGGTGTAGACGGACTGAGGAAAATCATAAAAACCATCGATCAGGATAGCCGTTCTCGGAGTCGAGGATTGAACAGACGATCTTCCGAGTGCAAAACACGGTGTGACATGAGGAAGTAGAAAATTACGTAATGAGGATTTTGAAGGTTTTTTTTTATCAGGATAAGCAGATAGAGGATTATGAGATTGGCGGTCAATGTGGCATGTATGGAAGAAAAGATTTTTGAAAATTTATGCTATAAGAACGTGAAGGAAGGAGAACACTTGCGATACCCAGACGTATATTGGAGGATAATATTAAAAACCGATTTTGATGCATATTGGAATAAAGAAGAGTGGCAGGCTACCATAAAGTGCGAGGCATTTACTGCCTAACTATCCAAGAAATGTGGTTAGTTAATTGGTTAGTTAGGATGTAAGGAAGTTAGTTTTTAGGCATTAGAAGCATGAATGTCGGACAGTAAAGGAAGTACGGCCATAAGCTAACCTTCAAATTTGATGGTGGCCGTAGAATTGTTGAATGTAATTTCAAGTGGAAAGAACTGATGCATGATATTGGCTTTAATGCAGGTTTTCCATGTACGGTGCGCGTGCGTTAAGCATGGGGGCGGTTTTGTTGCATGTGACCAGCGCAAAGGAAGCGAGAAACCCCTGGCCGGTAGGCCGACGGTACTGCTACATGAAGACCGGGTGTACAAGACATAGAGGTTAACTCGGAGGTTGCAGTCGGTTCAGCACTCAGGTAGGTGGGAAAGTGTTGGACATTACACGAGGTTTTTTAGTTTCTCTATTTAATGACAGTGTATCAGCTGCGGAGGTTATCTGAGGTTGAAAGACGGGAGAAATGTATGTACTGTAATCAGTACAGTACCGTAACCAAGTTTCTTAGCGAATGATACTTCTGCTTTGGTAGACTATTTAACGACAGTATATCTACTGCAAAAGCTATTTCGTATACAACGAGATGGAAAATAGTTTTGAATCATAAACCCATTTTATCATGGTCACACATGTTAAATGAAGTTTTTCTTGGCAAATGACAATTCCGCGTTGCTACACTATTTAAGCGTAATTAATCAACTGGTAAGGTTTTTTAATGGCGAAAGAGATAAGAATTATTTCAGTTACTACTGGTAAACAGAGTTAGCAATGGTTACACATATATTAAATTAAGCTTCGTAAGTGTTTAGGTTTTGCTTTGCTTAATTATTTAACAAAGGTGTGACAAGTGTAGAAGCTATTTAATGACGCGAGAAAGTTATGCATTCTAAACAGAGGTGGCCTTGGTTGTACGGCCATACGGCCACAGACGAGACTTTATACGTTGCTAGGGTATTTAAATACGAGATTTTATACGTTGCTAGGTTATTTAAAGACGCTACATCAACAGAACGGTTCCTTAATATCTAATGAGTTGAGAAATGCAGTTTCACACATAATGCGTTTCCTTCAGTGACAAGCCTAATAAATTTATACAAAGAGTATAGCATATAGTTACTCACTGTGTAATTTTCCACGGTTTTGTTTGTTGTTATATCTTATTCCTTAAATTCAAACATTTTCAAAAACATTTATTTCTGATACTGAAGAAAGAATTACATATACATTTTCTTTACACAAAACGGTTTGGCACAACATACAAAGTAGGATGAAACAGACTGCATGTTTCGACTTATTAAGACATACTCACTTCCTTATTAAGAACATCAAAAAGATATTTCTTTATAATAAAACCAACTAGATGCATTAATTTCTCAAATTTATTTTGGAATGAAAGTCTACATGTTTCGGACAGTTCCTCTGTCCATCATCAGGAGTTATTCACTGTACACACAGCAATGGTATATGTCATACAGGTCTGCTAGCAAGCTGTCAGCAGACCTGTATGACATTGCTGTGTGTACAGTGAATAACTCCTGATGATGGACAGAAGAACTGTCCGAAACATGTAGACTTTCATTCCAGAATAAATTTGAGAAATTAGTGCATCTAGTTGGTTTTATTATAAGAAATTTGTCACGATGCACGGTCACCTGAACGTAAGAAAAATAGAAAATGTGCAAGAGGAGAGACATGTCCACCTTTACAATACAGAGATAATACATTATAAATATACCTAAAAATTAAAGAAAGGAATTTAATACAAAATGCCTTAATAGGCAAGTGCATTTTTAATGTTATTAATAAGGAACTGATGGTGGCTCAATAAACCGAAACATGTAGCCCATTTTATCCTACTTTGTATTTTGTGTTCGACTGTTTTGAGTAAAAGAAAATCTGTAACTGCATTACACAAGGGGGATGTGTCTTCTCAAAATATGAAGACAAGTACCTTTTACTCACCGCGAAATACTCAGTTGAACAGAGTTACAAACTATTGTCTGTACTATAGTAGACAGAGTCAAGGTAGGACGCATTGAGAAAGGTTACGTATGCGTTACGATGACGACCTTACCTTTGGTTTAATTGGAAATGCATGGTTGGAGGCGAGTCATCTTAAGACTGTTTGTACAGGTCATGTTCCTTGGTGTTTGCACAGTGTGAAATTGGGCTGTGGGCCGACGTTTCGGACACTGTGACACTACGCCTGTTGCAAGAAGAGAATTGTCACTGACATTGAACCGACCTGACGGTCTTAAATTAGTAAAGATTTTGTACTGCTGGCAGGAAGCTGAACTCGCCCTGTTTTAGATTACTAGCCAGTAAACTGAAGTGCTTGGTGTAGGAAATTTAGACCCTTCACAGCTGTCAGGCCTGAAGCCATAGTTTGGAAATTCAATGTCAATATAGCTTATTGGGTAATTCGTTACGTATTAACAAACTGTCTGTTATGACTGCTGTACGTCACCATTTGCTTCGAAAGAATAGATGCGGTCTGTCACAGTATAACTGCCACAGTGGAAGATTAACATCGATGTATAGCTCAGCCCTCTGAAGCAACAAATGTTCCACATTATACATACATATAGTTCGTACCTCACAGGAAAGAGCGTGATTCCGTGATAAAGACCAAGTAATTAATGCTTTCATTCATTCTGTTGTCTGTCTTAACATGTCCATAGCCTCTTCCAAAGCGAGTTCTCCACAGAGTGCGATCTAGTGCTTCCTCATTCAGTTTACATTATCCTCCCTTTTCCTTAAGATCATCCACTAGCTGCTTACGTGTTCTTCCTCGCCTTCCCGTCACTTCTATCCTTCCTTTTATCTTTCCTTTAATAAGGTGTTTTAGAAGATTTCCCACGCAAGATTTGACCTCCAGTTAGCCTTCCTTCTTTTTACCGTTTGTGGGATATTCCTCTCCCCCTTGACTCTGTACTACTTCTTCATTTCTCACATGATCCGTCCAGCTGATCTTCTCCATCCTTCTCCAGGACCACAATTCAAAACTTCTCAGAAATTTCTGATCTAATTAATGCTATATAGAGAACCAGCGGCTGTTTATTTAAACAACGTATGCGATATAAATATACTGTGTGGGAAAAATGCTGAGATTTTGTTGAACCGGTGGTACATATAATAACCAGTAGGGTTTAAAGGGTTAAGGCAAAGTTGAGCGTGTGCCTTAACTCAGAGCCTTGAAGGCACAAACGGGGCACAGTGACTCACGAGTTACTGACATCTGAAATATCTTATTTATGGTTTATTTAACGACGATTTATTTGTCTGACTGTGTGTCATCGAATGATAAGGATGATAAATGAACAATGAACGTAAAAGAACACTGAAAACCCTCGTGGCCTAATCTGATGTATCACTGCATGATTTATACAGCGGGAATAGGGAATAACTCTAGAACTGCAGGATAGCTAACCTCCCGCCGAATTTCGAACCCCCGACCTCCAAAATACTAAGCAGTAGCCCTTCTCACGTGAACACGACCTTAGGTATGTTGAAATTGAAGAGGATAATGATTATGTTTTGTATACGTGGTGTTTTGTGGCTCATAGGGAAGGCAGCTTTTATATTAAATCTTTAACGTGCAAGGATATTGCAGCTGATGGCGACACCCTGAAGAGTAGATTCAGCTATTCATATTACTAAGCCTTACCGGGCGCTATATATGAAAAAATATTAAATACACCTTTTTGTGTGTTTTTATACGGCGAATACTAGCAACATCATAAAAAGTGAAAAAGTGAAGTCCCTGAACCAGGTGCTGATAAGTCCTTAGCCCGACCAGGAAGGAAACAACCTGCACCTGTCAAAAGTATGATGGGCAGAGGAATGGATTGATTTGGCTAGGGTAGGGCAGGTGGTGGACTCTTGTGAATGTAGTAATGAATCTCCAAGTTCCATAAAATGCGGAGAATGTAGCTTATTTCCTTCCTGGTCGGGCTAAGGACTTACCAGCACCCCTGTACATGCTATGAAGGCACATAGGGGGAGTAGAAGTACATCTCCACTCATTCTTAGCTTGGGCCTTAGATGGTGCTGAGTGTTTGCGTAACAAGAACCAGCAAGATACACTTTCTTTCTTACTTTATTTCAATAATCATCATCTACATGTTTGGAATAGATTAACTATTCATCATCAGGAGGCAGTTTACTGTATATGCAGCATATGGCATTTATCATGCGTCCACGTTGACTAGCCGCTAGCACGATTAGAGTGTTTAACTTCACTCTCCGGGCGTTTTTACACTGAAAAAAAAACCCACTAAATTTGCAGCAGAATTAGGAATATATTCCACAGCTGTATCTAACAAGTCTTCGCAGATAGATGGCTTCATACTTTTAATATACCTGATTTTTCATGGCGAATTTAAACTGTCGTACCACAAAATAAGTTACATCACATACACTAAATACTTCCCGATATCATTGAATAAAAAAACATCGGGTTTAACCCTTCAAACGCCGAGTTAAATCCCATCTGCCATCTGCTCGCACTATTAGAAGCTCACCATATTTCTCTACGCTAGCGGGATAAGGGTTAATTGCATAAATGCATTGTTATGTGCCGTTTGGTTATTACATTCGTTACTTGTAAACAAGGGGCCTAATACAGAGGTCGTCTTTGTTCATCCGTATTTTTTCCGGTAACTTTTGAAACATTTTAGATTAAATTTTCAAATTACACGCAAAAAGTAGCGTAAAATATTGAAGTTGACTTAATAACCTCTACGCACATTCATCTGACAAGTATCTTCGTATCATTTTATTAAAACATTTTTGTCTTAAAAACGTATGTAGTAACAAAACATGCTCCAGGTCTCTTCACGAAGCAATCCTTTGACTTAGACAACGATGCGGCTTTAAGTGGGTTTAACAAAGCAATTCAATACGTTAGCCAGTCCCAGTGGCCGCGCGGTCTCAAGGTGTAGGTCTACGGCTGCTCGCCTGCTGAGATTGTGGGTTCGAATCCCAGCGGGGGCATAGACGTTTGTCTGTTGTGAGTATTGTGTGTATTGTCAGGTAGAGGTCTCTGGAACGAGCTGATCACTTGTCCAGAGGAGTCCTACCGACAGTGGTGCGTCGTTGTGTGTGATCTAGAAACCTCGATAATGAGGAGGCCCTGGCCCACTGGGGGCTGTTGCGCCAAAAACAAACAAATAATTAAATACGTCAGTTAATTCGTTTATTAATTCATTTGTTTACTAGCAACGTTGTCAGCAGGTTAATAGCGTTGAATGGCGGGAAAGCTTTTGGCCATGAAAGGAAGGGATGTGGCAGAGGGCAAGCGGTATAACTTCATCTACAGCCTTGGCATTTGCTTTGCACAGGGAGAGATAAAAGACGAAACGTCTTTCGGCAGAATCGACTTCTGGACAAAGAGTTGAACCCAGGAAATTCCTAACACATACCAGCAGGGTTAGCTACTTGACCCCTAATATCAATGAAGAACAATTAATTTGCTGTAATTGGATACCTATTTGTACAGGGGTGCTGATAAGTCCTTAGCCCGACCAGGAAGGAAACAAGTTAATGTTTCTGTCAGAATGGCGTGAATTTCCTTCGGCGCCTTGCCTTGCAGGAAAAAAGAAAAACTTGATGACAGCTCGCGTCTCGATGTTGTTGAAATCGCCCGCGTCCCTGACATGCCTCCGAGCTTGTTTCCTTCCTGGTCGGGCTAAGGACTTATCAGCACCCCGGTACCAAAGGAGCCCGAATTTTGAAAATTCGTGCAATACTAGAAAGCAGGCATTTTAAAAAAATAACTGTACTCTGCAGGGGAATCAATATAACTCCAGTTTTGGAAGACTGGAGTGCTTTAAGAAGAAGGCACAATTTAATTTGAACACTCAGCGGCACCAAATACAGAGCAGGTTACAGTGGCAGGATCTTGAGCTGCATCTAATTTGCGCACGACAGCATCCAGTAGAAGCAGCGAGGAAGTAAAACTTTCTTCTTATCCTGCCAATTATTTCCTTTTGAAAATCTCTTGAAGTGTCTTATTTTGAAGGAATATTCGATACGCATCTCGCCTGTGTAACGCTGCATATTAATTGAATCTTAAGTATGGCTGCCACATACGTAACGACAAACATCCTTTTACGAACGCATTAATTGATATATATATATATAATTTTATAATTTTTTAATCGTTGTACCGTGCATTTTGATATCTATAAAGTTCGTACACCAACAAATGCACTCTTTTTTAAACATTGTCAAGTTTAACAAAGAGTGCATTTGTGGGTGTATGAACTTTATAGATAAAATTTTATAGTCTGACACAAATTTATTACATAAAATATAATTAATTCAAGGAACATAGTAACCACATGTTTCGGCTTTCATGAAGCCATCTTCAGGATGTATCATAAAAGGGCCTTAATATACAATTAGCAATGCTTTACAATTAGGAGATCTCGTTTACATTTCTGAATTAATATAACACATTGGAATATAATAGGAAAATGTAAAATATAATTATAAAATATAAAATTACGAATGCATGTCTTTCACATTCTCCTAAGAGATCGAGAAATTAGTAGGGCCTGTGTCATATGGCAGGATTATTTATGTCTATGACATTAAGGGCGGGAAAAAAGTGATGCCGTTACAGGCCCGGTGTGGCCCAGAGGGTGGGTAGAGGTATAGCTCTACTCTTCCATGACCGCGGCACTAGAAGGGGAAGAGTGGTCAGCAGCACGCCCCGGCCGCACTTTACCC
>Ga0136643_10014749_pt1 | contig 11739 bp, 6 predicted proteins | sample TergutLab28metaG_FD_96883 | JGI IMG/M metagenome (GOLD analysis project Ga0136643, IMG submission 96883) | Labiotermes labralis P1 segment gut microbial communities from Petit-Saut dam, French Guiana - Lab288 P1 (version 3) (version 3) | ecosystem: Host-associated > Arthropoda: Insects >...
ATGACACTTAAGGCTTATAAAGGTATCAGTAAGATATACTTCACATTATGGAACAAACAAATATCAACATCTCATTTACTGCCCATAATATTCACAGAATAAAATAAAAATCAAACCACTTCACAAGAAGAAACAGCAGTTACTTTATGGTGTTTCATCCTGTGTTAGCCGATTTCTTTATTTCCAAATACAAATTTGTTTGATGGAAAAATATCTGTTAAGAAACAGCAATATCTTGGTATCCAAATTTTATTTTAAACTTACACCCTTCAATCTAGATGGACGAATAGTATGTTTTTTGTCCTGCTTAGTCTTGCCTACACGTATCTTGGTAGTTCTATGTCCCTTACGAAGGCCAACTGCCAACTCATACCGTGGTGCCATTCTGAAATATCAATTAACAGATTATTAATACACAATAATGTTCCACCTATGCAACTTGCAGGTTAACAGAAAACTCAACGGTTCAGTTTACAAGGATGAATACATTTTCCATACTTTTAAAGAGACTAAATGAAACCAATTAGAAGTTTTAAAGGAAAAAACATTTAACATTCGACTGGAAATACAAAATCAATTATTTTGCTTCATTTGCACAAGATCTTTTTTTGTCTTTATGCAATGTTTAAGAATGCATGGTGGTAAAATATCTGCACAAAATGTGGGGGGGGGGGTTAACCAAGCACGGACTCCACTGTTTCATGTCATGCTGGTTCCTTTGCTTCAATGGATGGCACTGAAGCAGCAAATGTCATCAATTTGGTGCAGCCCCTGGCAACAGAGTGCTGCATACAAATTCCTACACGAACAGTAACTCTGAGAACAGTTACTGACATTTAATATGCTAATAGGTTGATCGTGTTACGAGTAGCTATACAAAAATGACAAGTCTCTTTTAAGTTAATACATCACAGCTCTTACATGCATCACAACAGACAGCGAATGCCTGACAAACATGGTACATTACATCAACTGAATGTTAGGGTATACTTTGCAGTTTAAATAATAATGAAGGTATTTGTTCAATACATGAAAAGGGCACGATCAGTTTCAGCTCAGACTTTAAACAAAATATCCGAGACCCGAGTTGAAGCCCGCTACTTGCTCTGCAGCACCACACAGTTCAGTTCCAAGTCTATCTCTTGTGCAGGTTCTGCATCATTTAATTCTAATGGATTCTGTTTCTGCTTGCTGTGAAACATAATGTTAGGTTCACATACGATCGGTTACACGAACTACTGATCGTTAATTTTTCTGTAAGCTCACATTGTGAAGACAAAATACTTACAAAACAGCTACACTCTAAAATCCTCACGCTGTTATATTAATGTTTATGTAAACAATTAACTACGAAATAATGCTAAAAACAGTACATACTTTAATACACGAAAACCACTAGCGTTGGTCCGTCAATACGAACATGCTCTATTCACACCATGACCACTTTTAAATGGGAATCATCGTAAAATTATCAGCTTCGAATGCAAGACAAAATATCTCACACACTAGCACAATCTACCTCGGATTATAACACAGATTAAATGGTAGAATGTATCTCATCAAGATGACAATGATATTATACAATTAAATAACCTACACTCACTCTGGATCAACCACAACCGCAACACCTTGCCAACACACACTTTCCAACCATCGACTAGGGCTACTTCATCCGTGACTTCTACCAACATTGAGTTGTAAAGGCCGACAAACTCTAATCCATGCCGATGATTACCAACTCAGTAACGAGCGAAGCAAACAGGGACATGTGGAACGGTTAGGCTTGACTTTGTTAATGACACTACAGGAATTGAATTGGCGCAGTCGTTATTATCTACGTTTGTAATCCGTGATCGATGTATGGAAATACTCAACTTTGTTTTCTTCTTTTACTCGACTGTAAAAGCTAGATTATTTTAACACCTCGCTTGACATATAACTGTTTTCTTCCTCCAAAGTCTGGAATGCCTCTGGGGCCTCCTACTCAACTACGGTGTCGAATCAGTTTGCGTAAAGCGATCTCCATTACAATTACAAAGCTCTTGTATCACAGCCCAGAAATGTTTTTCGTGCGTGGGGATGGGTAAACGGGCCATCGGACATCAAATTGCATTACTCCTACGTATACGGTGCAACAAAACTTCGAAATGTAAGGGACCACTCTTCCACCGAATCGATGTCATATCGCAGAAGTATTAATTCTTCAGTTGTGAAAACCTCAAATCTTGCAGTTTAGTACCTTCGTACAGATGAATACGGGCCGTTAGTTGAGTAACGTACTTAAAACGTGATAAAACACGGATAACATTTTCATCTATGGAATGTTATCCAAATATATTTTATATATAGATGGCAGCATGGTCCACATTCGTGTAGGTTACTGAAGCTTTCACCGGCAGGTGGAGGTAGTATGCACAAACGCACTCCGGAATACGGAAATGGTGGCATGAAACAATAACGAATGAATAAATACTGTCCCATAAATGTATTAATATACAATCACGACAAGAGAAAAGGAACAGTGGAGACAAATAAATTTCGAAATACATGAATTATACATTAGTTGTTTAGATTTGAATCTCTGCTGCGATGGCGCAATTTATTTGTCTCCACTGCTCTCTTTTGTCGTAATCATGTATTTATACAATTATATATATATAATACTGAAAACTGAGTTACAGTGTTTCATGGAAATCTATGTTCTTTGTAGCTTAACAGTACTACTTCAGTTTCTTACAATTTTCGTTTGTCACCGTATTTTAATCATCTCTTATGTGACTTCTCTTATATAAAGTTACCACGGCGACATGAACTATAGGCTGCCACTCTCGATCACTAACGTACCCAAAGGCGTCGATTTAATCTGTAGAAGAATGCGTGTATGCAACTGACAACTCGAGAAGGAGCAGGAATAATAAATGTGAAGGAGACATAATTAACTTGCTCGTTTTGTTAATGAGATATGTCCACTCGAGCCCGGACCTTTTTCTCTGAATGTCTTTGGCATATGCATTCGTTTGCAGTCTCCTGACACTCTTAATTAACTACGTGGAACGTGCAACTCTATTTATATGCTACAATAATATATATATTCTGGAATTCTCAACATGGAAGAAGTCAGTTCTGTGCATAATTGTAATTCTGTATACATATAAGGTTCTGGTATTTACATGTTTCAGACCTGAAAATGACAGAAATAAAAATTCGCTTGTACAAACAATAAATTAATTTCCTAGATGCTTACCTGCCTTTCAACAGTTGAGAATCTCCTGTTTTCTCTCCCCCACACATGAGACTGCAGTTGAAACCATAAAAACTATGAGTTTACCCGTTGTTTTATAAGGGTGTGAAACTTGGTGTCCCATCTCGCGAAGGGACCATAGATTGACAGTGTTTATGCACAGGGTTTTAAGATAATATTTGGACGTTGGAAGTGGTGAGAGGAAGGTTACTGGAAAAATACATGCACGTAGGATTTTCGTTCTCTGTGCAATTAAATATTTATTGTACCGCTTAGTGTGACTGTTCTGCCTTCTAGACAGGCTACTAAGGACACTGTAAAAGAAACACACAGTGATTTCGGTGGAATATCTTCAGCCAAACGGCAACTTAATGATACGTAGTTGCGGGGAATATATTAAACTGGCATGTAAAGAAGGAGATTTGACTGGCTTAAAAAGGTTTATGACGGTGATACAGCGTCAGCATGACAAAGATACTTACTTTGTAACTAATGTGAGGAAGTGCTTGAAAATGTCAACAATGATTATCTTCGCTAGAAGGGTTTCTGTCTATAGTAATTAAGATATCAGTATATTGCTATTACTTGTGAATGATATCTCAATAACTGAGTAGCCATTAAGTCACCGGGAAAGGACTGAAGTCACACAACGACGCTGTAGGAAATTTCATTGTTAGTTATTATTGAAAGAAGGGGGGATCGTTAAAATATCTCTCCTTTGTTATTTTCGGAAGGGTCCGAAATATTTACTGGCCACGAGAAATCCGTAAATATCTTCCAGTTTTGAAGCCTGAACCGCTGTTAGGTGTAAGTTCTGACGACAGAACCTTAGTGCATTTCATTGTACACTTTTAAGTCAGCGGTTTCGCTATTTATTAGACTTTAGTTGAAGCGTGTCTGATCCGAACGGAGGTGCAGAATCGATACAATTTAACGCATTACGAATTACATTAGTAATTGACTGCACAGAAGGTACTTTCGCCGCCTCGTGATCGTATCATTTTCGCTGACTCACTGCGAATTGAGTGGATAATGACGCGACTACAGTAGGGACCACATGAACTGTCACATGTTGCCGACAGCTGTCTGATTCTATTGCATTACATACAATCATCATTTCCAGGTGAGACTTAGAGAACATCTATCCCATATCAGCTGAGGAACAATGTCTTCTGGGAAGTGACACCTTGTAATTTGGTAGACAATATAAAACCTTTTACTGTGAAGATGGAGTCAGCATATTCCTCCGAAACGGTGGTAAATATTTCCCAGACTACGTGGTGTCACATTCCAGAATGGTCTTTCACTCTCATTGCTGTTAAAAACTTCAAAATTAATCTAGATCTTTACAATGTTTAATCCAACAATTTGTACAATCGACAACAAACTATCATTTGTCATATGTTGTCCCTTCTACATGTTTCGGCCTCTACAAAGCCATTCGTCAGGGAGGCTACATACATCGGAATACAGATACAGCAAATTCTGTCGAAGATACATATGTTTTTCGACAGAATTCACTCTATCTGTATTCCTTCGTACACAGCCTCTCTGAGAGTGGCCTTGTAGAGGCGGGAACGTATAGGCGGGACATCGTAAATAACCAATGATTGTTTATTGTTGATTTCCAGATTGTTGGATTAAATACTGTATAGTCATTCTCTTGCACGGAATGTGGAGTACATTAAATTCTCCTCTAGATAATTTTTCTGAAACACAGGCCTATGTCGTGGTCATATTCGATAAGAAGGAATATGGTACGATATTCGTTTATTTCTAAATAACATTTTGATGTCGACTTTTAATTGTGTAAGAGATATGTAAATATATTTCAGTAAAAGATAAAGTTTTGCCTGTGCCACACTAAACACCACACGATGAATGCTTACGTTGGAATGGAGATATATCTCCAGGCATTCTTAAACTTTACACTAGAAGGAGATGAGTGATGAGTTCCACGCTCTGGCCGCCTTATCCCAGAGTGAAAATTTCGTAATGATGTGTTGTTTTTCAGTGGACTGCGAACAGGGAATTGACAGGTAAGCGAATCAAGGTTTCTGCACGTTATGTTACTAACAATGTTGTAAATCTTTCCACTTTTGCAAGTGAAAATTTCCCTAATATGACTTAGTGGGAGTGGGGTCGTTAAGATGTATAAATATTCTAGCTCGTAATTTCGTCGTTTATCTGTCGTCTAAAACAGCCACAGGAAAGAGCGTACAATGTCACAATTTTTTTTTTGCCCAGAGCACTTTCAGCTGTTAGGAGAAGCGAACATGACGAACGTTACAGATTTTCCAGCAATGTTGTGAAGAAGCCCTTACGTAAATTGAAAAACTACTTACATTTCAGAACACAAAATAAAAATAAACTCATTTAATTAATCGCGTGTTTTTCATATCTCTACACTCCTGTGTACCCTGTGGATCTTTACATGCCTAATTGATGGCCACATCGCTGAAAGTTCGGAACGCTGTGACTAGGAGGTGAATGCGAGTTCTCTTCTCCTGAGGGTATCCGGAGGAGAAGTTAGTCCCATTGACAGCTGTGACAACTGCACTTGTGGAATGTCGGAGCACATCCACAGGTATGCTTTAATTGGTCATCTCTTCCACTCGGTCCCACAAACCTTATTAAAAAAAAAAAACCTGTCACAGCAAAAAGGACTTACGACTTTTTTTCGGATTTGATTTCGTGCAGTAGAGCAGTCTGGCAACTGAACGGTATGAAACTTATTTTGACTCGCGGCGATGTCTCGACGTTATGAACAAGGCGACCCTCTACCAGAATTCCACTGTATAATCATTTAAATAATAGGCAAAAAGGTACGAAATACGAATCAACAAGGAAAACGTTATATTGGCCCATATCAAAGAAAGTAATTCGGACAAGTCAGTTAAATAATGATGGAGGGGAAAAATCAATTTTGTTTCATAACGATAAAATATAGTGCGTACTTTGCGTTAACAACAGATTTAACTTCATAAACACTTTACACACACACACACAAAAATTGATTCTCAGTTGGCTTTGCAGCACAGAGTTATTTGTACAGTGGATATGAAGCACATAATGTATACAGAGTCACAAGTGCAGAGTGGTGGCATGGTAGGCGAATTTGAAATAGCGGGGTAAGCTTATAGAAATATTAATGAAGTATCACTTTATGCGCACAATTTGAAAATACGATTCCAAAATAACAAAAAATCTTGTCAGACCAGCCTTCAAAATCAGTGGCGAGACAGCTTTTCCTAATGGGGCGGCTGTTCCCTCCCCACTTCCTTCAGTATCGTCGGAGTATGATAATTTTTTTCCAGCCTTTAGGCAGCGTATAATATTCATTAATGAAACTGTAATTACAGCAACTTTTGTTGTTTACTTACTTCTTTGATGCTTAAAAGTTGGTTTATAAGCAAAAAAAAAAATACAAAGTTTATAGATTTAGGGACTCCGAGATGACATCACCCCTAATTTACATTTACCCTATATGAAAATTAGTCTTGAATTAAGCGAACTATTCAGAAATGAGTCCATCTCATAAAAAGCGACGCCGTTGTAATGTATTTGAAAAATATCTTAACTTACGTGCAATGCCACTACCATTGTTCCGTTTTTACATATGACCATTATACACGGACGTATAAGACAGTATAAATCTCGAGTCGCTCCAATTCGTATTGCTGCTCTTACACACTAACCATACAGAACAAAAAGAATGACCATCATTTCACTGGTGAGACACGAACAATTTTTACTAATACAAATGCTGTGTTTTCTTTAAACATCTGGCGCGAGAAGTTAATTGGACGGTTGTTTAGACCAGATAACTAGAAATCCGAATGCGGATTTATTTATTTATCATTTTGCTTCAGTCCTAATGAGTTAACAAATCTATGAATGCAGTTTATCTCAAATTCTTTCTTTCTTTCTTTCGTTCTTACTTTTTTTATTGCGCTGCGGCCCAACGTAGAACATTTTGGAGGTTTCTAGATCACACACAACGAGGCGCCACATTCGGTAGTACTCCTCTGGATGAGTGATAAGCTCCTCGCAGAGACCTCTATTTACACAACACCCACAGCACAGAAACCATTCATGCTCCAGAAGTGATTCGAACCCACAATCTCAGCAGGCGAGCACCTGCATATCTACACCTCAGACCGCGCGGCCACTGGGACCGGCTGTGAGAAAGAACAGGTTCATGTTGTATTCTTCTCTGGAGACATCCAGAACAGTTTAATGTGGGGCATTGCCAGGCATAAAATGTTACTGCTGTAAGACGCCCCCTGCATCCTAACAAATGGTGGCCGCTACAGGGCACACAATTGTGAGTTTTGGAATGTTTGCAGCTGTGTAATGGGGAATTTCGATTTTCTGGGATTATTTCTGCACCCTGAACCATTGGAGATGAAGTCCAGACATTCTTTCTTTACGTCGGGAACAGTTTATCCAGCGACACAGCGCAAGGTACCAAAAGGCATATTTCCTAAATTGCTCAGTTGTTTCTGTACATTACAATAAACCTTTTCACAAAAGCGATGAATATGAATGTGCAGCTGACAGCTCTCATACTTTGTAATCGGGAGAATATGGGCTTGAATCTCGGTTGGAGAATCGTTTACACTTACTGAGATATTTCGCTGTCTTCTCGGTGTGGACGGTGCGGAGTTTGAATCACGGTAGTGACAAGGGGTGTTTTTCTACTGTATACCGTCCAGACCTGCTCCGGAGCCAAAGCAGCTTTCTATCTAATGACTACTGGCATTCCTTCTCTGGGGAAAAGCGGCCCGCGTGTGAAGTTTACCACACACGTCCACCCGGTGTCGCTGTTAAGAATGAGTTGAGTTATAACTCCACTCCGCCTATACGCCTTCATGGACTTGGATAGAGACAACTTGAACTTTTAGCTCGGTCTGCTCCGGCAAGCAGCCCTCAAACATATCCTTCCAGGTCCTTCCCAATTAATTATTTACAGTCGCGTTGGAGTTGATATATATTTCAGATGAACGAGCTGTTCACACAGCAAACTCAGCCTGCTTCGCAGTCACTTTGCAGTTATAGTCAGTTGGTTAAGATACCACACCAATACCTAAATCAGAAGCAAAAAGACGGACACCGTACGTATAACATAATATTAAGTTGCGTTCGTGTAACAATTGTTGTAGTGGAAGAGCATAAGTATTACATATTCTGAGCATGTGTATTTGTAGACTTGGGTAACCAGCATGCAATGCGCATGCGTCATATTGTCATCTGTCCGGTGGTACAGAATTTTTCCGCATTACCTTATAAACGGAGCGGTTTTGGAAAAAAAATTATTGAATGTAAAATGTGTGTTTTGATTTTATCTGCGCTGAGATATTTCTAATTCTAAATAGAACTGAGCGAGATATGATAAACAAATGTATATTGATCTTCATGTAAAGGCTGGGTTATTTTTGTGAGGTTTTAATAGATTTTGAACTTTCCAACAGATTTTTGAAAAATACTCAAATATCAAACTTCATTAAAATCTGTCCAGTGGGAACCGCGATGTTCCATGCTGACGGACGGATGGACAAAAAATGACGAAGCTAAATGTCACTAATCGCAATTTTTCGAACGCGCCTGCAAACGAGTATTTTGACACGAAATTATACGTTTAAATCTGCAGGGGCGAGACTAAGTAGATGGAAGGATAATATTAAAATACATTTTAAAATATACTCTAAGAAGTCACGTACTGACTTCTTCTGGCTCAGGGTATGTTACAGTGAAGACCTACTGCGAAAATGGTAAGCCTAATGAAGGCTTAGGTCACAACAAATACAGAAACATTTTTCGAACACCCCTTGAGCATGTAGTTACAATTTTAGAAAAAATTGTGTGCCTCCACATTTTTTCATCGGCATTCCAAAAATATAGGAGCCAACGTATCTTTATTGACCACTGGAACATTATGTGTTATGTCTGGGACCGTCCGGCGTATTTGTTGCTGAAATGCTCATACAAAGTTTTCAGTACCACTAGCGAAATAATTTCTACAATATATATTGAAAGTGATATTAATATATTATTAAATAGTCCAACATACTCATTTAAACAATATATAATTCAACAGGTTGCCAACATTCAACTCGGAGTAGCAGACTGCTCATATTCAGGATCTCCGTCATTTTCTGCAAGGGTGAGGATTGAAGCCGTTTATCGTGACACCCGGCTTAACCGCGTCTTAACTTCCATATTCGTTCGGTAACTGAGAAGAACGTCTCCACATCTAGCAGTGTTACCACCATTATTAGAAGCCGTAAATAAATAATCTGCTGCGGCCCGCCATGCCACTTCTTGTGTGGGTCGGTCCAAGGTGATCTGGTGGCGGTGAGTACACAGTGACATTTGATTTAGACTCTGGACGATGCCTTCCCAATTAACCACCAGTCTCGCGGAATGTGGGAACAACCTGCCCACCTACCGTTTTCCACCCTAAGAGCTGATTCACGGTACGTAGCAGTAAGACAAACCATCTGTACAAAACAATTTTTAAGTGTAATTAAAAAAACTACAATTTTCGACTGTACGAGACAACCGTCAACAGGCTTTACGGTTCGGAAATATAAAAAGGAAGCCATATAGCTGCAGCTGCACATTCAGCAGTAAAAATTTAAGGTAGAGATTTCGTCCTTACACAAAATATTTGTGAATATTACGTTTCGGAAGGATTTTTACAATACGTAGAAGTATTGTCAAAACATTAGTAATTAGTTTGAGTAAAGTTTAAAAATCTTAAAATTGGAAATAATTTGCAGCAAAAGTTCTAGACTAATGATTGGTAGGACAAAAGTGGGTGGTTAAGAAATGCGAAAGTGATGAGACAATGGTCCGTGGAACATTTAGTGGTGATGGTGATACTGTAATGAAATGGTATAATGTTATCAGACGACGAGTGGCCTACCAAACATCGGTCCGGAACTTTTAGTGTAGCTTATTTATAATTTAAACAAATTAATAGAAGGAGGAAATGAAGGGTGTGTGTGTGTGTGTAGGGGGGGGGGATGGTCCTGTTCTTTAAGCATCACGCCATAAAGGCGTTTGGAAGAGTGGAAGTACAGCTGTATGCACTATTAGTATCGGTTCTAGGTGGAGGAAAGTGGACATCTTTCGTTCCGGCCGCTTTAACTCTAGATCTCCGTCTCTTGAACTCGTGCAATGAAGAGGTTGTGGAAAGAAGCTGCCATTGCGCAGTATGTGCAATATGCTATTACGCATCCGGTGCGAGGAAATGAAACACTTCGGTAATACAGAGGTAAGATAGTTGCGTGGCGGTAGTGACACAAGACGGGCACGGGAAAACTGCAGGTACGAAACACTGCCGATTTGGCTACTTTGTTCCCTTGAGATGAACTGCAAAATTATCGGAAAAAACAAAATAGAAATATTCATACACATGCGTGTGATTCTTTCTAGTAAATTAGGAACAAGCGTGGAGAAAGGATTTATTGAAACAAAAGAGTTCAGACCCTGAACCCACTTCAAAATACGGTATTCAGCGTAATTAAAAATATAACAATCAGTGTAGTGACTAGATTATGGTCTGCAAAAATCGGGGTTCGATTACTGGTAAGGACAAAAGATTTACATTTTCCAAAATGCGTACGCCGGATTTTGGATTCCACCCAGCCTCCTACTGAATGGGTACCGGGGTTTTTTTTTACCTGCGATAAAGAGGCCGCTGTCTGAATCTGAACACTTCCCTTCGTCTGCTGCCGACATTATAATTCTCCTGTTCCTATGTGCTTTCGTGGGCTGTACACAGAAAAATTTACTGTACTTTTTTTTTGAAAGAAAATATGGCTGCTAATTAACTGGTAAGACGTTATTTGTCTGGAACTGTAAGTGGGATATAAAAGTAAAACCTACATCAGCAGAGAACGTCTACGCTTGTAAACTAGAACACTTTTAAAACGAAGAAATCCGTAAAAGAATAGACAAAGAAAAGTGTCTCAGTGTTTCCCCCTAAATATCGGTAAATATAAACGTTACTGTTAAATACACTTTTTTTATACCAGTGGCGAATATGGTGAAGCAACTGAGAACTAACTAAGCGATATTAAACCCACTAGGACAAAAATTAGCATCGGTAATATTTAAATATTCAGTTAGTAAACACAATCCGCCTATTCTAATGGCTGCGCGATCTAAGGCGTAGGTCTGCGGCCGCTCGTCTGCTGAGATTGTGGGTTCGAATCCCACCGGGGGCATGGACGTTTGTCTGTTGTGAGTGCTGCGAGTGTCAAGTAGAGGTTTCTGCGAGGAGCTGATCACTCGTGCAGAGGAGTCCTACCGACTGTGGTGCGTCGTTGTATGCGATCTAGTAACCTCGTAAATGAGGAGGCCATGGCCCACTGGGGGGCTGTCTTGCCAAAAACAAAATAAATACAATCCGTCTTGCTTATTAAAACCATTTAATTAATGCCATGTATTGAAATAATCATTTTTTGTTTTGAGATCCATAAAAATCA
>Ga0136643_10014751_pt1 | contig 11739 bp, 4 predicted proteins | sample TergutLab28metaG_FD_96883 | JGI IMG/M metagenome (GOLD analysis project Ga0136643, IMG submission 96883) | Labiotermes labralis P1 segment gut microbial communities from Petit-Saut dam, French Guiana - Lab288 P1 (version 3) (version 3) | ecosystem: Host-associated > Arthropoda: Insects >...
CGTTCATGTGAAGACGTGCAGTTTCTTAAGAACACTGTGACATGTGACGAGTCCTGGGTCTACGGGTACGACCCGGAGACAAAACAGCAATCGTCACAGTGGAAGGGTCCCACGTCTCCGCGACCAAAGAAGGGACGCCAGGTGCGAAGCAAAACGAAGGTCATGTTACTGGCGTTTTTTGATTCTGAGGGTAACGTACACCACGAGTACGCTTCCGACGGGAAAACAATTAACGAGGAATTCTACGTGGAGGTCTTGCGACGTTTGCGTGAATCATTTCGCCAAAAATGACCTGAAAAGTGGCGGGATGGCGACTGGATCCTGCACCACGACAATGCTCCCGCACACACTGCACATCTTGTGCAGCAGTTTTTGGCCAAACACGGCACCGCTCAGTTGCAGCAGCCGCCATGCTCACCAGATCTCGCGCCTTGTGAGTTTTTCCTATTCCCAAGGTTTAAGAAAGTTCTGAAAGGACACCGATTTGAGGCAACGGAGGACATCAAACGAAATTCGACGAAGACACTATTAGACATCCCGAAAGAGGAGTTCGCAAAATGTTTCCAACAGGGGCAGAAACGTTGGGCGAAGTGTTTAGCTGCGGAAGGGAACTATGTTGAAGACAATTAGGGTTAAAACCCAGTAAGACTTGTCTACTTCATGTACTGTGGTCAGTCCGGATGCTTTTTGAACAAACCTCACATTCCTTAATCTTCAAGGTTTTTTTTCCCTTGAAAATTTTCTACCCGATTTTTGTATGAATTTCTTGTTTAACCGTTTTTGATGTGGTCAGGGATAGCGTAGTTGGTGTAGCGACTTGCTACGGGCTGGAGGGTCCAGATATCGAACGCGGGAGTGGGAGAGTTTGTCCGCACCCGTACAAACCGGCCCTAGCACTCACCCATCCTTCTATACAGCGAGTACCGGGTAATTCCTGGGGGTAAAGCGGCCGGGGCATGACGTTAACCACCCATCCCCTTCTATTTCCGATGTTAAAGGAAGAGTATTGCCATACCCGTTGATCCCCTCTGTGCCTTCTTGGAAGGTCATAAAATGAAATTACTTTTACCTTAACTTTAACCCGTATGTGATACCCTTCCATTTTGTATGCTGTGATTTGGTAACTGAATCATTTGATGTAGCATTCTGCGTCATGTTTTGATGTCGTCCGTGTCTGTCTGTTTGTCAGTGCACCAGAGTACTGTTTGTCAGCTTTGTGCATCGGAAGTGCCGCCGGTTATTTTGCCAAGAACCTGCAGTTCCACCGTATCGGAACAAAGCATTTTCTTTACACAGATGTGCGTTTGTACACATTTTTGTGTTAATGGAAGGGGATCGATACCTTAACTTACTTTATACAATATAAACAATTGTCCATCAATCACATTAGTACCAGCACATCCAAATACAGTTATTTGCAGCACAAATTCTTGTGTTGCGTTACAATCGAAGACGCGTCCTTATCACCCACGTCACAGATTCAAGTTTCACAACTGTGCACGAGGAAATAAGGCGTTGTTAGAAATGTTATTTCAGCCATCTGTGCTTTGCGACGTGGCTTTGCCTCCCCATTTCTCAGGGGCTGCGGCCTCGGAAGATGAAACTTGTGGAGCAAAATCTTACCCACCTGTTATAAGTAATCGTATTTGACAACCTGTACCTGCATTTCGTAGAACAGTTATAACTGGAAATGGTAGTAATTTCTTGTTATCTGTTGAATAGCTGCGTATAGGTATCCAACCGAAATTTTGAATTTCACGTGACGTGTAATTGCATAGTTGAGCTTATGAAAGAACTGAAAACAGTGGTAGGCAAACCAACAACACACTCACTACACCGTGCGTCTAAACCGTTCTTCCTCCCATAATTTAACGTACACATGGAGTGTGTGGGTGAGTGTGTGTATTTGTGTGTGTGTGTTTGTGTGTGAGTGTGTGTGTGCGTGTTTTTTGTGTGTATGTGTGTGTGTGTCTTTTTGTGAGTATGTGTGTGTGTTTGTGTGTGAGTGTGTGTGTCTGTGTGTGTGTGAGTGTGTGTGTGTGTGTGTGTGTGTTTGCACTGAAATGAGAATAGTTCTATCAGCATTGCCCAATTTCACTTACAACAGACAATACAGAACACACGAACATCGTTGCATCTACAGTGCAGGGCAGGCCTGACGCCGACTGGGCTGATTTGATGCAATCGGACCCTGCGCTTGCAGGGTATTCGCGCATTTGTAATTTTAAAAATACGCAGAAGACCATATTAATTTTTCATCCAAACTTACGTTAATATACCAAAACTGTAGTCTTTTCTGTCTCTCTCACTCTCTATGTGCACATTAACTTTCGGGGGCCAGCCACAAGGATCGAAATGGGGCCCAGCGTTTGTGAAGGCCGGCACAGCACATTGAAGTTTGGAAACACATGAGAGCAAAATATGATTTGCGATTTATCGCCCCGCCATACATTTAAATGAATCAGCGGAAATGAGGACGGCAGTTGATCACGTCAACTTGCAATTAAATCACTAATTATGTCGTTTTTAATAATTATATGAACGTTTTTGTTAGAACTCTGTAATTTTTTGTTACATTTTGATTTGTATTTTTGTGGCCGGTTGATTGCAACTTGACGTTTTAACCCTTTAAACGCCGAATTAAATCCCATCTGCCATTTGCTGGCATTATTAGGAGCTCACCGTATTCTCCACGTTAGCAGGATAAGGGTTAATTTGCTGCGCCCGATGATGGTAGTAATTGTCGCAACACATATCGAAGTTAAGTACGTATTCTAATGCGAATGTAGACTCACGAGTAACGTTGTATTTAGACAGAAAAGAAACTGCGCATTGACTTACGTATACTGCAGTCCTTTGGCCAGCAAGTTTCTTCTTCATACTTCCACATCACAATAACTGTGTTGAGAAACTGCCCTGCCTTGCAGCTGGAGAAGCACACTGGAAATAGACGCATGACTTGTCTTGCTTTTGGATACTAGGTATTTAACATATTCCGTGCAGTGGACTGATTATACCGTATTTGATGCAACAAATTTTGCAGTAAATAATAAATAATCATTTGTCAGTCATGTTCCAGATAAATGAATCGACCTCTACACGGACATCATCAGGGGTGTGTATACTGAGGCGTACACAAATACAGCAAATTCTGTCAGAAATGTGCATGTGTGGAGTGAAAATACAATATCTCAAAATTAATATTAGTATAATGTTTAAAATACGAATCAATTAACCAATATTTTCAGAATTGAAAAAATTAATTGATTTATATTTTAAACTGTACTGTTAATTAACAATATTATATTTTAACTGCAGACACGCACTTCTTTGCCAGAATTTGCTCTAATTGTATGCCTTTTTATATTCCACCCCGATGGTGACCTTGTAGAATTCTAAACATGTAGCAGGAAGAACATGGTGACGTGATTATTTATTATTGAGTTTGCAATTTATTGGCCCAAATACTGTATAATTCTTTAAGTATTTTTATTATTTATATTATTATTATTAATACTACTACTACTACTACTACTACAACTACTACTACTACTACTACAACTACTATATTGTTGTTGTTGTTGTTTCTTGTCACATGTCCTTTCTTCCTCGTACTTCTCTTGAACCAACGGCGATTCCCACCGCTCAAGCTTGAAGTTTCAGGCTGCAGTACTTTCCGTATTATGTGTGATGTTCCAAGTATAGCTGTCCTTTGTAGTGAATATACTGAATGTTTTCGAGGCATGTCTTCCACATTTTTCGTTATACTTATTGTGACTTTATTGTTATTATTATTATTATAACGGCTCAAGGATCATAGCAGACTCATCTAGTAATACGACTAGATGGACGCAGGCCGTCTCTTCATCACTGCGAGATTTGATGCTTGTACCGCGGTGATGACGCTGGTCCTCTCGACAGGCAACTCCTCTCCAGTCGACAGGATGTAGCCTCCCATAAGACCGGGGACTTGACAGCAACCCCACTGTGAGGACCTCATGGTCTCTTTCTGATCACCTGTTTCACCTTCTGTGTTACTGTTGAATGCGTTAATGTTGTTGCAGCATCTGTATGCATTTCTGTGAGAAACGTGGACTCGGAATACATCGCCGTTGTTTTGAGTGCCAATATTTTCATAACCGCAGTACTAAGAACCCAACAGCATGTTCGCAGCAATTGAGGCACAATATATTGCCGTGTGTTTGGTTTTGATTTCCATACAAAGGTTCACATTGGTACGGCGTGGTTCCAGAGTCGTTTGGGTACAATCACATAGGACCCATTGCTTATTCAAAGTACGTAAAAGCTAGGGGTAGGAGCAAGGGGGCATCCAAACGCGTCTACGAGCAAGTTGATATCAAGTAGCTGGGACTATATATATTTTTAAGCCAGGTCGTGCCCGTCATCAGTCGTGTGTCAGAGTGCACAGTCTGCTCACGTCGACTGCTACAGATCCCCTGGGGTTTACCAGGGATTCATTTACCAGCTAGGGGGCCTGGTAGAAAGTGCTGCAGGGTCCCGGACCAACAACGCACACCTGACGCTGCCGCCAACAAGATAATGATCATTTACTTGATGACGTTGGTAATCGTGTTATTTACTTAGTGGAGTTTTACAGTAGGTATACTTAACAAGATACACGATGAAATTCATTGGGCTGAATTGAAAAATGCGGTTTCTCAGCTCACTAGAATGTTCGTGTGGCTCCTGGAATTGAGTGCGTGCATACAGGCACCAGAGACAGTCCGGAACGCTTCAGGAACGAGAACGTAGCCAATTCGTCCAAAACATGTAGGAGGCCTATACACGCAGGAAAGGCGATTGAGAGGTGGTAGCAGCACAGCTTCGTATTTGGGCGTTTCCGGCTTCAAATCTCCACTCTAATACAAACTATCCTGACTGTTAGTTTAGTTAGTTGTCCTCAGAATCTTCAGGAAAACATCGGGGTATTACCGTAAGCTCGGTCAAAACCACTTCCACGCCTTTTCCAACTCATTAGTCACCGATCATCTTCGCTACAAAATCTTTGTAACTGACGGCGATTTTAAACGAACTACAAGAATTATATCAGTTAAATAAGTACGGAGTCTAACATTCTGATTAAAAGGGCCCTCTTTGTGAGGGTAAGTCGGGCTGATAATCAAAATAATTCTTCGCCTTTTGATTATAGGAGCGTGACAGTGGTCAGTGTCCTGAGAGAAATCTGTTCAGTCTACACACAAACGCACCGTATTTATTTAAGACTCACTTTGATATTATCTTCAAACGTACGGCCGTGAACTCCAAGTGACCTCTTCCCTTCATATCCGTCTGTAGGATGTCAGACGAAGGTCAATCATCAAAACTCTTAAAAGAAGAGTGCTAGAAATAGTTACGTCGTCGAGAGTATTGGATATTAGTATGAATTTCTCATCTGTCCCAGTGCGCTGCATACTCGCCAATCTTATTCTACTACCCTTGAACATGTTAATAACATCTAGTAAAGTCTACAAATTAATTCATAATTTGTAGTCTTTACTAGATGTTATTAACAGAAAACTGCAGGTTGTTTTAATTCCCCTCTATTTCGTTCCAATAATGTTCACAACAACTCTCCTCATTCACGCTGAACTCTGTCTCCCTTTCGCTGGAAAGGCTAAGCTGCATACCACTAAAAACACCAATATTACCTGCAGGTCCGTGGGTTCGGTGTCTGTGTTCTGAAGTTGTTAGAAATATGGATACTTCTTCGAGCTTATGCGACCTGTGTCTCAAAAGGTGAGGCAAATAGCGCCATATTCGGCTACAATTTGTGATTTTTTCCATGCTCTTCACCGGACGTACGGCGAGGAGAGGAAACAACATAATATTTTGTTCTTTCCAAGTTACAATTCAACGAACGGAGGTTATTCAGAGTTTATTGTGTTTTAACAATGACAAACTACCACACTGATGTCTCCGGCGAAGCGTAATTACGATGCTGAATGACGAAAGAATGTATTCAGTTCCTATTACTTCAGCTGTTTCTCTTGAATATTTCAAAAAGCTGCCATTGTAACAGGTAGCAGCTAGTATGTTTATTGCAGAGCTCTGAAATTGAAACCGGAGTCTGCGGTCTTCAATCTTGCGTCTTACTCCTGCTTGATATGAGGAGGATAATTTGTCTTTCATAGTCCTAAAGGCGGACTGCTCTCACTTCTGTAGAGGTTTTATGATTCTCTGACGAGCTAGCAAACTAGCTAGCTGATTAACTAACAACTAACTAACTGACTGACTGACTGACTGAATGCCTGACTGACTGACTAACCAACCATCCAACTGTGTGCAGCAGAGTTCTTCTTGAGAAGTTATCAGGTCCGCAGCTAGTCAAGAAACACCCACCATTTATGAAACGCGAAGGATCATGACACCATTCACAGGTGCCTGCCACAAAAGGATCAGTCTAAGTCCAAGGCCATTTGCAGTGTGTCTTAACGTTGTTAGCTTTTTTTACGCTGTGGAGTCCTTAGCACCTCGCTCACCTCCTCCAAGCTTGTCCGGTCTCCGCAACTTCTTACTGGGTATATTGGCAGCTACCCTCCATATATGGAAGTCGATCTGAGCCCCTCAAGGCAAATGTAGGGAGAGGAGGTCTGCCATAAATTATGCCACTACCGCTCCCTTCCATGTCCTACCCAACAGTGTATTGGCTAAAGAGCGTGGAATTCGACGCGATGTGTTACTGTTAAGAACTCAGAATACCACTGAGACTTGGCCGCTGCGAAACCCGAAATAATCAGAACTATTTATAGCGTTTCTGACACTGCCGTATAATGCTTGGCGTCCTTCGAATTTATCTACATTGCTATCTACTGAGTTTGCAGTTTAACCTCTGATTTTGTTAAGAAATGCAGGAAGCTGAATATAAGTAACCGTGACTTTATTACCTGGCTTTGTCTCTGAATTTTTCCTTTCTGTTTGCAGGTATGTATGAAACGGCGTTGCGAATCGAGATGGGCGAGTGACAACCGTAAGTGCTTACATATTTATCACCTCGTACCTGCTGATGTGAACCGCAGAACGCAAATAAAGTGTTAACAAGCAAGTGGCGAAAGTTACGACTTTAGAAATGTCTGTTTTTGTAATACAGAATGTCCATTGTAATTACAATACTCAATCAGTATGTACTGAAGTCTCCATCGCGTTGGTAGTAGAGGTCGAGACATCAGCTTTTACTTTCTCACTGAAATAACAAGAAGAAATCTTCCCTTTCAACCATATCACAATTTTTTTTTTGATGCGCCACTTTTGCGCATGGAAGAATTTCTGACATCTGTGCCTCATCCTCCAGCTTACTTACTCACTCCATGGTGCAGAGTCCTTCTTGAGCAGCTAACTAGTTTGCAGCTAGTCAAGAAATTCCCCGCATTTCACGGAACCCAAAGGTTCATTACCGCACTCACAAGCGTCCGCCACCTGTCTCCATCCTGGGCCCGCCCAATCCAGTCCATATACCCACATCCCACCTCCTGGAGATCCATCCTATCCACCCATCAACGCCTAGGCCTCACCAGTGGTCTCTTTCCCTCCGGTTTCCCCACCAAGACCCTATACACCCCCCTCTCCTCACCCATACACGCCACATGCTAAGCCCGTCATCCTCCAGCTAGCATAATCAAAATGTTAACATAAATTTGCAACAAAATATCAGGCGTACCTTTCGTTCCTTCGTCCATTAATTCGCAGTTCATGGACAGTTCCACACGGACTGTATGGAAAGGTGATGCTGCTTTTTAAATTTAAAGAAATGTTTTAATTTTGGTCATTAGGGGCACAGGGCCACTGGTAAAGCCATTTTGATTTTCCCGTCCGAATTTCAGTTTTGACAACATTAATAATCGGGATGTTCGGACATCGGACAGTTTATGAGGTCACTGATTGTACCACTTACGTAGTCTGGCAGTGTTCAGTTCCCGCTTTTAATTCCCGTTAAATTTATCCAAGATAGTTGTGAGTTTATCGTCATTGAACTTGCTTGAATTCCTTAAGGTTGAAAACAATATATCTGATACAGGGTGGTGATATGGGGTGGATGTAATGTGATAGTGACCGATCGGTTCTGGGGAAGAAGAATTGAATGGTCTTTGTCATTTCTTTGCCCAAGAAATCACGCATGCACGCACGCACACACAAATATATATGTCTCTACCTTGGTGCAGCACTAGCCTTTGTCAAAAAAGCCGTGTTTCAGGGAACTGAGTCGAACGATTTTGCAAAAAAATTAATTTTGAGGATCATGTTTAGTTAGACATAGGATTGATGAATACTTATGTGCCCTTTAATGATGAAGGTTGTCGTAGGTTGTTACTGTACGAAAGTAATACCTCAAAATAGACACAGTAAGTGGAAAAACCAACGGTTTATTGCCGTTTTCATAAAATCCTTCCCACAGATCTGCAACTCGTCCAAAGAAACCCAGTCCACAGATTCGCACATATTTCTATGGCCATATAAACGTTAATTTTGAATTCATTTTTTGTTGACCGTGCTTCTCAATATATTTATCTTAGTATTTAACCAACTTGATGCACATTTGTTTCACAATAAGTATATTTCATGCCTTTACATGTTTCGAGCACATGTGCTCGAAACATGTAGAGGCATGAAATAAAACTTATTGTGAAACAAATTTTGTGCATCAAGTTGGTTAAATACTGAGATGTACGGTCAACAAAACGTCAAAATGTATATATATATATATATATATATATATTACACAGACAGTTACCAAGCTTTCAAAATACCTAAAGTAAGCTCCTTATTTTCTTCCGCCGCTATCCGTTTCCGTTACAATCACATGTGTTCTTGAAGGGACCTTAATTAAATATTATCGAGTCGGAACTGTAATCTGTCCCCAGTGACTCCATACTGTTCCCGAAGATTTCTGTCTTTTGAGACGTGACTACGTCGCCGTCGCCGTCACCATAGTATATGGTATGTGTGTACCAGTCTACCAGATTACACGACGCCAGGTCTTCCGAAAGAGAGTAACTTTCATAGTCATTGCTTTTACAGGTTCTTCTCATTCAGTAGAAGTCCTGTTAACCATTGCTAATGTTTTACATGACCTTGAGGTCGGTAGCCGAAAAGTGTGGCGGTGCCGCCCGTTGCACGTGTAAGGTCTATCTGAGTTACAGACGCGAACATAGTGAAGGTCTCTATAAAAAAAAGAAAAAAGTAACAGGGCAGGGATTAGAAGTGATGGGAGGAAGATGTAAGGAGGAGAGGTGATGTGGATGTGCATGAATAATCCTGTATTCCTGTAACGATGATCTGAAACATTGCTTCAGGGAACAGCAGCTATCTGTATCTGCTCTGGTGCTCAGGACTCTGCTGTATTGGATTGTGCTAGAGATAAGGGTTTCTACAGGCGATGCAGCTGTGCGTAGCTGGGGAAATCAGGATGTCTTATTTTGTTGGTATCAGTTAATTCCCTAATGACCTAACCACCATCTGGAGAATGGCTTATACAAGCAAAAGAACGCAAGCCATTATAAAGAGCATAGAACTATAGGAAGTCTGTTACAGCCGTGTGAGACCCCACTGTTCGTATATTGAATTCATGTGCCGTACTCGTCTACTTCATGTTTAATGTCTCCGTAACCTCGGTTTCCGGCACAGTACATCGGCATAATTTTGGATCTTGTTTAGTGTCTGAAATACTTCACCGTTCCACTCACCCTTCCATCCATCCACACATCCATTTAGCTATCCTTCTGTGCTTGCGTCCGCCCTTCCAAACACACGCACGTACGCACTCTCTCTCTCTCTCTCTCACACACACACACACACACACACACATTTATCCGTCCTTTATTCCATCTCTCCATCCTCCCACATATCCATCCGATTTTGCTCTCGAATTCGTCTGGTGATAACTATTTAACCAGCTGGAAAGATCTGCACGTGCGGTCTTTTATTTTTATACAGTAGCCACACCCTCTTCAGGGCACTTCCTGTTCTGACTTCCCCATCAGCGTATTGGATAGACAGACATTTACGTGTCTGACTCTCTCCTAGTTGCATTTTTTAAGCAAATGAAAACGTGATGTGGACTAATGAATGAATGATAGCCACGCTGCAGGTAAAAAATGGGATTTGGAGGGATTCTGGGTCGAGACAGGCTGCGGATGGGTGGATTAAGAGTGCAGGCAGCTAGAGGCAGGACGGCGCGTGGCGGGGAGACTTCACGTGATGATGGTGCAATCCAATTAGTAATGAAAACTTTACGGCATGGTGGCTAATAATATTGATATTTCATTCATAGTACGAAGAATATAAACACACATTGACTGTTCCTTCATCTGACTCAAAACAGACTGTATACAGTTGCATGCAGGCGAAATGCACGTCGGGCGGAATCTCGGCTTGTTTTGTGTTTCCGAGCGCATATTGTTTTTCAGCAAAAGTTCTAAATACTTAAGAACTGCGCTGTCCTGGGCTGTTATGCAGAGAGTAGTGTTAGTTCCTTCCCGACGTTTGGGACAACCTATCGGTCCCATGTTCAAAAGTCAAGAAGATTGGACGGATAGGTTGTCCCAAACGTCGGGAAGGATTTACCACTATTCGCCACGCAATAGCCTAGAAGAGCGCCGTTCGTATCTTCTTCGCGGCGGCAGCTTGAAATCACGCATTTCAAATACTTGGTTTATACTAGTTTTCTTCACTGCTCTGATTTGACCTTTGTCACTTAGTTACATATATTATATTGTCAATATGTAGCAGATGATACCCAATAAAGATTGAAGCCTTCTGGTTTGTGATGCCTCCGTCTGCAGTGTCTTGGATTACGAGACTCTGAAAACGGAGGTTGTGCTGTCTTCCGCACGGTCGGAAACTATTTACCAGTCGACACGGGGTCACGTCCGGGAAGAATTTTATAGTCGTCAACTTGGCTGTTTTAACCTGTAGTCTCTTAAGTGATAAATGAATTCAGGTGAGAGAGGTTTGAAGTCCTGACGGTGTCAAGTGTAGTATTACCATCGTCTTGGGATGTGAAGCTGTGTCATCTGGTAGATACATTCTGGCGTTTTGGAGGAACCGGGTGACCCCCTCTTTAGGAGACAGCAGCATACTCAGAATCGTCCATACGTGCCAGACTACAAGGCGTAAGTTTCCAGTTGGCAGCAATCTGTGAAGGCAGGCATGTGTCCAATTTGTAGTGTCAAATAGCAAGATGGGCGCCCTCTATATTGAAAGTTTCAGATCCGTCTTGCAAGTGGAAACTTACGGCATGTGCTAGATTTGAGTTGCGGTTCTATGTGGATTATGGGATATGTAAGACGTATTTTAACAAATCAATTACAGGAGTTATAAAATTTAATTCGTCGAATGCTTGCTACGATTCAGCTCAGAATACGAAAGGTTACATATTGAAAGTAGCTTGTTGCAAAGCAACAGTATTCCTGAAATAATATGAATGCCAACTTGATGCAACAGCGTCATTTATTGATGTATCCTTAGCTCGACATGTTTCGGGCGTATACGGCCATCATCAGGAGCATTAGATGTTTAGCTGCAGCATATGGTTTTCTGCACCGAGTTTGTGGATGGATGGTGGTCTTGAGAGCCGCTGCGTAGGTCGTGTGTACGGTGCGGATGGTGCCGTGCACGGCACCTACACACGACCTACGCAGCGGCTCTCAAGACCACCATCCATCCACAAACTCGGTGCAGAAAACCATATGCTGCAGCTAAACATCTAATGCTCCTGATGATGGC
>Ga0136643_10014752_pt1 | contig 11738 bp, 4 predicted proteins | sample TergutLab28metaG_FD_96883 | JGI IMG/M metagenome (GOLD analysis project Ga0136643, IMG submission 96883) | Labiotermes labralis P1 segment gut microbial communities from Petit-Saut dam, French Guiana - Lab288 P1 (version 3) (version 3) | ecosystem: Host-associated > Arthropoda: Insects >...
AAAGAAATATGCCGATAGTGGGACTCGAACCAACATAGTTTGTTTCCGAAGGCTGGTGCTAACACGCGTTCAACTGCCTGGGCTACATAAAGAAATATGCCGATAGTGGGACTCGAACCAACACAGTTTGTCTCCAAAGGCTGGTGCTAACACGCGTTCAACTGTCTGGGCTACATAAAGAAATATTCCGATAGTGGAACTTGAACTAACATAGTTTGTTTCCGAAGGCTACTGCTAGCACGTGTTGAACTGCCTGGGCTACATAAAGAAATATGCCGATAGTGGAACTCGAACCAACACAGTTTGTTTCCGAAGGCTAGTGCTAACACGCGTTCAACTGCCTGGGCTACATAAAGAAATATGCCGATAGTGGGACTCGAACCAACATAGTTTGTTTCCGAAGGCTACTGCTAGCACGTGTTGAACTGCCTGGGCTACATAAAGAAATATGCTGATAGTGGAACTCGAACCAACATAGTTTTTTTCCGAAGGCTACTGCTAGCACGCGTTGAACTGCTACATAAAGAAATATGCCGATAGTGGGACTCGAACCAACATAGTTTGTTTCCAAAAGCTACTGCTAGCACACGTTGAGCTGCGTGGTCTACGCCTGCTGACAATAAGAACGAAGGGTCCGGTCGACTCATCTATCCTTAGCAGCAAAGCTAGCTAGCTAGCTAGCCTCGCGCCTGGGAAAGTTAATATATTTTAATTAATGTTTTAATTTGAAATTAAGCAGATTATTTTTGTTTTCGGTTAATATATATATGTGATGTGATTGAGTGTAATAAATGGAAGACAGAGAAACGCCACAGATGCTCAAATATGGGGAAAGAAAAAGACTCGCATTTTGATGGCAACTGTACGTCCCGTGACTTGCAGTTCGGGACTTAGAAAATTTTAGGCCGATGGATTTTTGTTCGACTGAGTGTACAATTTACATTCTAGAACAATGTTCACAGCCTTTTCTTACCCATGGCACACTCTAATTAGTGAAAGACACATGACAGTGTACCACAAAATTTTGCTTCGTGGAAGTAATACGTAGCCACAAATATTCAAGTTATGTACCAGTCCTCGCTCTATGTTCCTAAAAGCATTCTGGTATGTGAAAACAAAACATAGCACATATTGAGTGAGAAACGTATACATAAGGCTTGAGATTGTAAGGGTATTTTGTCTGCTTGTTCTTTTGTTCTCTTAAAAATACATTGTCCTTGAAAACCAGAGAATGACCTATTCTATTAAATTGTTGCTTCAGTTGGTGCCATTGCATTTTCACATTTTTCCTAGACGTGAAAGGCGGACAGGAATAGGACATACCACATCACCACACATGTGATTTTTGAAGAATAATGAAAATATATGAGGTGAAGAGTGTTAGGCCAGTGCAGTCAACTTTGATAAGAAAGGGTGATGGGCTGGTAACTGAGGTGGAAAAACTTTTCTTTTTATGGAGAAGTGGCCAGGCAAAGTGAATCTGTATGCCTCTGGAACAAGCAGCTTGGTATTTTTATGGTAGTAAATGGTGCTCCAGGAATGAAACTCCAGTTTATAACATGGCACTTACAGGAAAAAGGTTTCAGCGTACATTAGTTTGGTTTGTGATTTGTCTGGGATCCAGTTAGGTTGCAGGTGCATAGGTTGCCTGTGTTAGTGTGGTGTTTGATTACTACAGAAGTGTAAATGGCACAGATTGGAACATATAATAAATATCTGATATCTAACCATTGTGTTTCATATATAGTCATTTTGATGTTAATGTGCTACTGCTTATACTATTTATAATAAAGATTTACAGGTTGCCCGCTACCTTGCATTGCAGAACACTGTTCTAGAGTATTAGAAGTGTTTTAACATTTGAGTCACTGGGGATGTTTCTTGGGGCATTGGTTAAATAGCCCCAGTATCTTGAAGGATCTTAGTGCCCTGACCTTAGGTGTCAAGCAGTGTAAAGATATCCCAGAAGACTTGAATCTCCAGCAACACCACTGTGAGAACCTCAAATCTCACATGTGCAGTATTTGGTTGGTCACTTATATAATTCTTTTTTACAGTTTCATTTCTCACAGGAAACATGAGGATTTAAGTAACAGAATATAAATTTATGATACTGCTACCATCCATCTGCATAGTCAGAGAGTGTAAATGCTGGTCATGAGAATATCACGTGTTTGAGTCCATGAAACCAATAAAACCTTTGTGTAGCACCTGATTGTAATTCAGATACCACACATACAGCCATCACAACTGTAATATATAACAAAATTATCACACTGTTTGTAAGCACTTTATTGTGTGATCTTACATTGTCGCATTACTACTTGTTAATGTATTTTATTATCAGTTGCAGTCTACTGTTATACTGTAAATTTCCTCTTTTTTGAATATGATACCCTTTTGTGTATTTTTTGTTTCGTGGACAACAACACACATCTGTTCCTTATGAATACGAAAGTACTAAGAGGGCATGTCATCCGTGTACAGCAGCTCTTCGAGTTTTCTTCTACGTCAGGAAATTGAAAACCAACAATTTCTGGAGCCAGATTGTTTAGTTTTAGATGGTCTCTTTTGTTTCAGATTTGCCAGTTGGTCCTAAACTAAATGTTAAAATTTGATCAGCTGTGTCATTGGGCAGATGTTAGCTGAAACGCATTGTTCCCAGTGGCTTACACCATAATGTCGTACTGAACATGTGGCTATTCTTGGTCTCTCCTAGTCCGTTTATGTCGGCCAAATGCTAACACGTTTCAGATTATATGTTGGCTCCTAGCTTCTCAAACCAAGGGCAGGACTGACAGTGACCAGTTTTGAACATACTACTTTATGCTTTGGTACATATGCTGTTATGCGAAAATGGAGCCAAAGTCTTTCCTTGTTAAAATACAGGTCCCTAAATAGTATGAGTTAGAATCTGTTGCTAATAAATTGGTATAAAATATCAGTTTATCATCTTGGGTTAGTACATTTGGGATTCAAACTGTATACTGCAGGCTACAATATGTCAGTGTATGTTACTGAAATTCATAGCAATATAAGCTAACTTAATATATTCATATCCTGTAATTTACATCTTCTTAGATCAGTACTCTGAGAAGTCTAAATGGGAGACTTTGCAGTCCATATATAGGCTGGGGTACTTTAGATTCATTTATTTTATGTTAATGTAAGTTAAGTTTGGTATAAGTTTTTATAAGTTGAATCAGGCTGAAAAAGTACAGAATGGGTCTAAAGATTTCATCAGTATCTACATAGGTGTAACTATCTCTTCCCCACACGTTCGTTTTTAGGGGGCCAGTTCCTGTCCCCAGCTGTCTTGACTGTGTTTCTTATGGTCTGCCAGGACATATACAGGTATAATTACCTTTGAACATGCCATGACTGCTGCATCTCATTTGATTCCCTATCATCCTGTTATATTTGATTAATCGCTGTATTATCTGTCAAGTTGATACAGTATTGTAAATAAATTAAGAAAAAAATACAGGGAAGTCTAAGCTCTGTGATGGCGTACTGACATACTGATCTTGACAAATATCCATCAAATAGGTCAGTGATACTACTGATGCTTATGTTACAGTTATGGGGAAGATAGTTGAAGTACCCACCAGACACGACATTCCAGAGGCAAGCAGTATGCCTTTGAAACCCTAAAACACTTCATACATTGACATGTTTATCATGTAGCTTTGTAGAAATGGGCTTGAACTAGTAACTTATGTTTGATGTCCTAGATCAGATACATTTCAAAAAACATAAATCTCTTTTTCAGTCTTTACTTTCTCCATTCCACAGATTGTGTGAAATATTTTAGGCATTCTTTATGAAGTAAAAAATGTACACCAGAAATGAGTCCATGTGTGACCTAGTATAAGTGGCCAAACTTATTGGATTTTCATGAACTTTCAACATAGGAGCCCTTTACAAGAAGTTGTTAGGCAAGAGAGAGATTCATGAAAATTGGCTAAGTTACAGTTATAATTCCCCCCCCCCCCCAATACCACCACATGTCCTTGTGGACTTCCTGATCCTCCCTCCTGGGCATGGCAGGAGTGTAACCGACTTCTGAGGTTGGGACGCCCATGAAGCGCAGTTACGTTGTCCCAATGATGTGAGTGTTGATATAGGAGGATGTAGTGCCAGGAGGACTCTTTAACCTAAATTCTACTAACCTACCCAGACCATGGTCACCGCGGAAATCCTCCCCTTTAGGGAAAATTCCCATGGTTGAGCCAGGAATCGTACCCGGGACCTCATGATTAATAGTCAGAGACTCTGACCACTAGACCACGAGGCTGGTCACAGTTATACTTTACTTCATGATGTAAATGAATTTTTACCCATACTTCCCACATTTCTTGACCAATTTAAGTGGAATTCAGTAAAGGAGATCTCCACGTAATGCTGACGAGTAGCTGTGAGTTTTGTGTGAAAATTAGTGCAGTGAAGGCCATATTTTATGTTAGACCATAAATGAAATTGTGCCCTCATTTCCTGTATTTTTTGTCTTATTTGAATAAAATTCACACAGGAGATGTCCACAACAATCTCTTGAGTGATTATGAGTTTCATGAGAATTGGCACATTGAAAGTTACAATTTATTTAAAGGACATAAATTCCTACCTGTACTTTCCTAATTGGGTTTGGGTGAAATTTGGTGTAAGAGATCGGCACATGATACTGTTGAACATTTCTGAGTTTTGTGACGGTCAGCATAAGGAAGGCCTTACTTTTCTTATGGGCATAAATGAAATTACATTACACGTGTACAGTAAAAATATGTGGCATTTTTAAATTAAAGATTGCTTTGGTAAAGTCTGTGTTTTGCAGCACAGAGTACACCATTTTCAGTTTTGTTTAATAATTGTAGTCAGCAACCTGACAGTTCACAAAAGGGTGTATTTTTTAAATTAGAACAAGGGAATTGGACTTTGGGAGCTCATGATCCCCAGTCCTTGCACATTGGAAAGCACTACATTATATACTTACTTAATAGAACCAACTGGGGTATGTTCTGTCTTCCTGGAACAGTTTAATTTGTAATGTGTACTGGAGGTTATTAGACAGGAACCTAGAGACATTTCCAGATATAAAATGGCACAGAATTTGTTATGCTCATCTAGTAAGCAAAAATTGATTTTTGGAATTCCATGAAACCATGTACAAGTAAGTGGACATGTATATAGTTCCTCCAGGCATGAGCCAGGATGATACTGTAAATTAGGTCACTACCATTTCCTTACACATCCTTCTCAATTCATTTTTGCCTCATCATTGTGTAGATCCATATATTCTGTGCTGCCAATAGCATGATTAAATAGACAATAAACGCAGCAGGTGTTTAAAGTTACATTCCACAAGGTAAATAAGGCAAACAGACAATCCGTACCATTGATATAATCAGTACTGAACAGGTTTTCCTATAGGCACTGTTATGATACATTACATAGGATCATTGTTTGCCATGCAGGTGAAAGGTTTTACTACTGCCCTGTCTTCATTATTGTGATATTTTCCAAATATTTGCTTCATTTTTTAATTAGTCATTCTGTTTTATCTTAAATGTTTTCTGAGTCGTTAAGCATTGGGTCACTGTTACAAGTGTGCCAGTTTTTGTATGAATTATATATATGTTTGTGTAGAATATCAGTATGTTTGTTGGTGGTCTGGGCTGCCTATTCTCCAAACAGATGTTAAAGTGTATACTGCCAGTATTCCTTAGGTAGGTTGTTTGAAGTGTTCAGTTTGAATTTCAGTTGTAGATATGTAGGTAGCGTAAATGCTATATTTTTAGTGAAAGAAATTGAGCAACTAAAAATATAACATATTATAAACTAGAATCTTCTGTAATTTAATGAAATTGAATTTTGGGAGTTATGTTTAAAAATTGAGGTTCAGTAGATACATGAGCTCTGCTTTCATTTCTCTCTTTAGCTTTCTGTGTTTGAAGATGTGAGCAGGTAATTGGCCAAAGATATTACGGTAGTGTGATTATTCTGTAGTTCAGTACTGGCTGGTACAGTGATAAACTGTAAAGTGTGGTGAGACTGATAAAATAGTCTAGTCATTTTCAGGAGATTCTCCTCACTTTGCCATTGTAAGAATTTGGATGCCACTATAAATCATCTAAAAGAGAATGGCCAGCTTAATGTTTTGGAGATTCTGGGTTCAAATCTCAGCTCAGAGACTGGCTATCTGGACTGAAACTTTTTGTGATAGTACTTCAGATTAGGCCACAGTCACATCATTAGTCATTAGTTCTATAATTCAGTGCTATATTTTGATCTATTGCTCAATAAATAATTAAATCGGTATACGCATTTTAATTTAATCTCCTTTAACCCTTCCATTGCTGTTGACAGGATATCTGTATTGGCTATGCAGTGCACTGTTGTAATGGAACATGGACAAACCCCAACTGGCCTAACATTACCTTTTTCAATACTAATGCTGGTACCTCCTAATAAGAAACTGGCTGCCAGTGCTACCAACTCTGTAGATCTGGGTGATATAAAATTTCCCTGTTCCTGCACAGTGAACATCAAGAAACTCTGGCCATTGGTGCAATGTACATTTAGTGTATCTGATAATATAAGTAGAAATAAAAGTTTCCTATAAGCTAACAATTTGTGGGTGTTTATCAATGGAAAGTGTGATAGTGTTAATACGAACTTGGAAGGAATTATATTTTTAAGTCAGACTCAAGTTTAAAGGGTTAATAAACTTGCATTTTCTTCCCTCAGTGGCTGTGAATGCAGTAAATTTTTGAGAGAACGTGAAAGAACTGAGCTATTGATCTTTATCAGAAAATACCCAGGAGTTAATCTATTAGTCAAAGCAGATGCTTAGCACATCGCTGAAGGTCATAAGATGGCAGTGGCATTCATTGTTAGTGGTACTGTGCCAGGGAAATGAATCTTGTGACTAATGTATGCAAATGATGAGTGGCATGTGCAGGAAATGGTATGGTCTAGAAGTGCAGTTTAAAATGGAATTAAATTACAAGCATGTGCCTTCCCAGCTTATCAGAGCATTTTGCTTGGGTGATAGGTCAGTGAATCTATTTTTAGTCATTCACAGAAAGTCTCATTTCAGGGTTTCAGAGGAGTGCTGTGATTTCTTCAAAACTGTGCTGGTGTGGTGTATTTATCTCTCCCCTGATTCGAATTGTATAGACATTGATTACTAATTTTCATGAAATTCAGTGTGAATATGTAACTAAATAACTTACTGTGGTCACTTGTACCATCATGGCTGTTGTGAATTTGGTATTAACAGCACTACTATCATTTAGTGTAGAACCTGAAGTTTTGTGTGACAGTATGACTTCAGAAATACACAGCTTTCGGTAATCCTTTATTATGTGAAAATGTCAGTCACAACATTGTAGCTGACAGATAATCTTGACTCGAACTTATAAATCTGTTTGGTGAAACATTGCACAAGCAACTTGCAGTTGTATGAATATGTCTAAGACATACGCTTTGTAATCATTCAGAACTCCAAATGAACAAAATAAGTTTTTTCATACTTAAGATAAAACATAATGCAGTCTGCGCCATTTTGTTTGCATGTTTATATGACAGATGGTATCTATTACATGATAAACAAACATACATGCACATAGTGAATGTTGGTGCTTTATTTGACAATTCGTATCTTGTGATGTTTGAGGCATGTCCACTTGTAGCTAGGTAGCCATTCGTATTTGTGAACGTGTTGCCCATTTGAAGAAAACCTGGCTATTGTGATGGGCTAATATAATTATCACATACTATTACACATTCACCTGTGATTTAAAAAAGCAGTGCTGTTAAGCATACCTGTGGGTGTGTTTTAAGTTATGGGTGGTAGGTTCATTAACATTCTCATTTGCATAACCCAATTTTTCCCACAAGAAGTGTGCAACATTGTTTTGCCCAGCACACCTTGATCATTCTCTCTAACTCCTGCACTAGGCAAGGGATTACTACAGACACACATCCATGACCGCTCTAGACATGCGGTCTGAAGATGGGAATATTTACAGAAACATTGACTACACTTCGGAAGTGAGATGACTGAAGTGTAATGACATACATTGTGTTTTGAATTTCCTGCACCCCAGAAGGCATATCTTAGACAGATATTAGATTTTTAAAATGTGTACTTAGTGTATACTATTTTGCCATATTTTATTGCTGTGTCACATTTTTCTTACATATTTTCTTTTTCAACCTATATTTTTCAGATTAAAATTAAGGGCCAACATGAAAGAGCACTTTCCAGATAAAGCAGATACATGTGGAAAAGACATTACCTCACCAGTTTTTTTCCTTTCAGTTAATTTGCAGGCCTTTCTTGTGAACTGTTGTGACTAAAAATATTTAAAGTAGTATGCAGTACAGCGTTGTGAAGTCCCATCAGGAGCTGTGCTTATTGTACTCATGTTTTTTACACATTATATAATCTCCTGTGCAGGAAGATGCAATTGGATACGTTTAGAATGTATGGAAACAGAGAATAAATATATAAACTCAGCATTGTTATTGTTATTTGTTTTATTATTAAATCACATAATGTTCTGATCAACTTCCTGGCACTGCTACAGTTCAAGAGGGAAATTTCTAGTATTGGTATTTCATTATATTTTCTATGCATATTTCTCATACAACAATGTCCACTGGGTATAAAACTGATAAACCAATACTACTTGTAACTAAAGAAATAGGTTCCAACTCATATGCACTGCCATTTCATGTGCCTGCAGCTGCATATGTAACAAGGGTTTGTAGGATGATCATTTACCATTTAAAGACCTGCACTTGTGTAGGTGAATACATGTAGGAAAACATGTCTAGGAAATAATTTTATATACTTCATCAACAAGGAAATTTACTGTATTTGTAAGACATGCTGCATGTTCTCTTTTATTTACCACAAGATCCCGTTGAATTCATAATTTTATCCTTTTTTGTTGTTCAAATTATATGTTTTTCATAAACAGTGCACTAAAATTTAAATACCCACTCCAGTAGGATAAAGGTTAAACTTGTAACACTCTATGCTTGTTTACTTAACATATAGCATTACACTGGTTTAAAAATGAAATGATTAGTTCTGGCATATAGTAAAAGCTCTCCATTTTTTGTACTGTTGTATGTGTAGTGACAGACTTCAGTTATCCATATCATACTACTAAGTTGTGAGCATGATCAAAATACACGTCTGTATGTACAGTTTCAAACAGCATATATCTTTTGCAAGTCAATTTTTAGTCTGTTGGTTTGATTGAGCCATTTCATTCTGTGTTAAATATTGGTTAAGTATGATTTAAAATAGTGTAATATTTGTTGAGTTCTCTGGATGTAAACATGGTCCACCTGTGAGAAGCCCTAGTTGTCGAGGGAGAAAATCTCATTAATTATATTAAATGCAATGTTATATACAATTTGTGGTGTCCTTATACTCCATCCTGTGCCTCCAAACTGGTGCATCTTACAAAAGAATGGTCAACATTAAAACGATTTCTCTTAAAGAGAACAACACAAGGACATTACTGATTTGTTTACACTTTGAAAGTTATACACAGAGCACCCGGAAAGCTGATTGAGAATAATAAGAGTCTGTTCTAGTCACACATGGAGAAAACCCCAAATTAGCAATATTGCGAACAAAAGCTGTATGTACAGTTCCAGTCACTATCAACTGTAGTGCTGTCGCTAGGATATACAACTGTTGCTAGGATATACAATACAGAACACCAGTTCATGAAGGAACAGCAATGAAGGATCTGGTAAAAAAGACTAAAATTTACACTAGATTATCACTTTTTGAAGTTTCAAGGTAATGTAGTTGGGTATTTGAGTCATTTTAAATAGTAAGCCTGCTACTATTTTGTGTGTGTAAAGTTCAAGAGAGCTAGGCATTTCAGTGCATGAATGTATTTTTATGTGTAGAGTGTACAAGAGATCCTTACAGTATGCGTTACAGTGCATCCGAGAGCCAGTCTATTCGAAATGTAAGCCACACAACTTGTGAACATGACTGTAAACAATAATAGGAAGATGTGACTTTCCGAAACAAAATAGAAGTCACACAGGGTCACATACGTAAAAACTCAGCATAATTAGGCCATTTGCTGTGAACTGCATATCGGGAACATGCTTGGGTATGTTGATGATCGTCATCCTGTCGTGCTCCTCACTGTCATTCAGTAAACATCATTCCATACTCAACTAATTTATATTTCAAGTTTTTCTACATGTTTTCATCCCTATACGGATTATTATCAGGCTTTTGAATACAAACTGTATATTAAGATAAAAGTGCATTTTGTAATATACACTTGATTATGACATCTCATAATTTATCCATCTTTTGATCTGGAATTCTTATTTAAGACCATTGTAGTAGCTATTGTTGTGTTTCATTTTTAACATAACTAATAAAAATATTAAAATCCTACTCTAGTATGGTACATAGCAATCAACTATCCTGTAATTTAACAAGTGGAGTTCTCATGCTTGCAAAATGTATGGAATCTGGTTGTGGTTAATCTAAAGGAAGTCATCCCGTTGTGTTATAAAGAATTAAACTTATTTATTGTAAACTTACAATAAATAAGTTTAATAGCTGTGGTTAGTTATATCTAATTTTAAGGTTCTGATTTGTGATTTAATAAATGTCTTAATAAGTTTCCTCCATATAATATGTCACTGCATCTATATGCACGAAATTGGATGAATATACATGTATATCTGGTTAATAAAGGTCTAAACCTAAAAGATATAGAAGAATGTAGTAAATGAGACATTTGACAGGTTTATCAATCAAACTCTTTAAGCCAGAACCATAACATCAGATATGATAGCTAACTGCAACAAGTTTCCTTACGACTTGCATACCTGCCCCACTTGTAAATTACGGAATAGATGATCACTATGTAACTAGAACTGTACCATAATAGATTTGGATTTTAAAGGTTTTATGAGAGATGTAAAAATGAAACACAACAACAGTAGCTACTACAGTGGTTTTCAGTGATAAAAACTCTGGAACCAAATAATTATAAATTATGAGAATTCATAATCAATTGTATATTATATTATGCACACTTCACCTACCTTGTATGGTTTTTATGCACAAACCTGATGATGATTCTGATTGGGATCAAAACTTGAACTATAAAGTAGAGTTATGTTTTGACCGACCCATGAGTTTTGTTGAATGGCGTTTGATGTAATTGTCTGTCCAGAAGTTCTGAGGTTCATAAAATGCATTTGTGTGACATCCTGAGTTCAGTGTTCCTCATGGGCTATCATATAGGCATATATGAGTGAATTAATGTGCGTTATGTAGACTGTCATACTAAAGCAGTTCCGCATAGATTTCAATGGGCTTTGAGTCACTTACATCCATCAGCTGAGAAATACTTACTTCTAATTTTGTTCTGTAATTGATTTTGTTGAAAGCCATATTTTACCTGAAGACATAAGTGATATGTGGCCCCTGTTTGCATATTTTTCGTCCAATTTGGATAAAATTTAGTGGAGAAGATGTCGGCAAAAATTTATTGAGTGACTGTGAACGTCTTGTAAATGGGCGCAGTGAAAGCCTTTCTTTACTTACTTATTCCATGGTGCAGAGTCCTTCTTGAGAAGCTAACTGGTTTGCAGCTAGTCAAGAAATTCCCCGCATTTCACGGAACCTGAAGGTTCATTACCGCACTCACAAGCGTCCACCACCTATCTCTATC
>Ga0136643_10014753_pt1 | contig 11738 bp, 10 predicted proteins | sample TergutLab28metaG_FD_96883 | JGI IMG/M metagenome (GOLD analysis project Ga0136643, IMG submission 96883) | Labiotermes labralis P1 segment gut microbial communities from Petit-Saut dam, French Guiana - Lab288 P1 (version 3) (version 3) | ecosystem: Host-associated > Arthropoda: Insects >...
AAAGTCAGTCAAGCATATTGTGACGGTCTGAAAGGCCAATGTTCATTTCCCAGTAATGAGCTGAAATCATTTTCTTCACCACTACATCCAGATCAGTGTTGTCAAATCAGCTTTCATACAAAGGCTCTTTCAAAATGCCAGTAACCAGGTGACATGGCATAACATCCTACAAGACTTCAATCATTGCTTTTGTAAGTCACAAAATGATTATGCCACTTTCCTCTGCTATTCCATTCAACATCCCAACCACAAGACAATAGGTCTAGCAGGCATAAAAAGAAAAATTCTGTAGTTTAAAAATAAAGAATGACAATCACAAAAGTTTGATGCAGAGAGAAGGCACTATTTAAATGGGAATGTTTCTGGATATCACAGTTTTAATTGCAAAATTAATTTCAAATAGTGAAATACAAGAGGAATTTCTAAGGCTTTCAATCAAAATCCTTCCATTCTTGGAGGACACTGTATCACAGATGGGTGATTTGTTGACATGAACAGAAATTACTAGCTTAAACCAGACTGGAAGAAATACTAGACACTGAAGCAACAGACAGAATGCAAGAAGATAATATACACACTATCATGATATGATTGATATGGCATTCCAGTGGCTCTACCTTTCATGTAACTCACTTCAAAATAAAACTGGAGGCATAAAAAGGGACCTACTTCTTGATCTGCTTTCCTTTTGGCCACACAGCCACTAAAGGGTGCAGAATCTGTCACTTTTTGCTAGTCTGAATTAGGAGCACTGGCATCAAGCTCCTGTTCAGTATTTCACCTGAAGATGGAGGAAAAACCAGGCTGTCCTATGCACTAAGTAACGCAACCCATGACATCATGGCACCTTCCTCCAATCAAAGAATACAAGTATACTAAGTTACGAATTACTACGCTTGCATGTCTTTGTGCAATGAAGTTTCAAAAAATAGGTAGCAGGATGTTTCAAGTAAGGATCATCTAACTGTGAATTTCATCATGCAATGGGCACATAAATCATGTGTCATTAAACAGCTGTGAGAGGTTACTGTAAGCATGCTGTATCACTGTACAATTTGGTAAAAGTGGAATATCTGGACAACAACTTTCTTCAAAACACATACAGTAGCAAATTAGCAGAAACTTAGACTTTGATGTTCAGTTATTGTGTATATAATGCCATTACCACAAACCAAACATAGCCAACACCACACCGACTCCTATTGCATTAAATATTTGTCATAGTCAAAAATGTCTGATAAAGGTGAAGATATCTTAATGAGATTACATTTTATTCTAACCTTTCATACAATGAATAACTTTTCAGAAATAAGATAATATTCAATTTGAGCTTTCTGTGATATTCCACTTACATAATGGGTTCTTACATAAGTGGGCTTTCAGTAATAACATGGGAGTGACAAAACTGACCAGAGCACACTAAAATCACACATGTTCAAATATTTCTACAGCGAATTTCTAATACAATATTTCATCACAATGTTGGATAGTTCCTATAAATGGGGAGATAAGAATTTAATCTTCGTGAATTGCTATTGTTCATCCTGTACAACAATAAATCACAACATGTGACCCAGAGCCAAATTTTGTGAAAGCTGAAACACCAACTACCCCACAAACAGCTGCTACAAATATGGCAGGAAACCTTATCACAATTATGATGTAAAGGAATAAGAAGAAATTCTTCAGCAAGAAATAAACAGCTTCTGCAGAAGCATAAGCAGCATGCAGTGCAATGCATAGGAGTTGCTAAGTTCCGGGCTCCAACTCACCAAAAACTTTAATTCCGGCAGCCAGTACTATCTGATTATTTTTTTTTTTTATTTACCACAATATTCAGAGCAGAAATTTTTTAAATTTGCAGCCAGCAATTCTGATTTTGTCATGCAGACTGCTCCTTCCAGTGATAACTAGATAATGGCATGGCCAGTGAAAAGCACCACTGATTCACATTTGTGAGGTTCCAGATTCAAATGTCACCCCAGAGACCAGTTACCCTGAGGTATTTATGGTGTCTTCCAGTTCCACCAATACCTCAAGTCATTCTACGATAAATGCTGCATAGTCTATGCCACTCAACTTCATTAAACAAACAAACGAACAATAAATAAATAAAAACTGGTGTTGAAATCGGAAACATTCTTGTTCAAAATACCTCACTGCTCAGATGAAAATTACAGAACACTGTGTCTGCCACCAGTAGCAACTTGGATTTGATTGCAGTCAACCTACATATGCATTACAGAGGCACTCGGGATATCAACACTTTGCTCCAATAACACACCTCCCTCAGGAATGGTAATTGCAAAAATCAGGCTACAAACGCAAGGTAGAAAATAAATGTATATGTAGGGAAGTCGTCAAAAAGTAAAACACTACTGAATTATCACTCCAGTATGGGATTTGGAGGAGCAACCACTGAAAGACAACTTATCTTAGAACACGATATTTCAATGCTCCTAACTTTCAGCCCTGGTATCTAGATGTGAAAAAATATTTAAAAAAGGCCTGCACCCAACAAAAGACTGAAATCTCAAGAACGCATATGAATGCGGTCCACATGCTAACATTCTGCTGAAAAATCATGCTTCTTGTGCATTAATGTAATTGTGTAACTACACCATGCAAAGACAAGAGAGTGAAGACTCAAAATTAGTGACTTGTTCCTTGTGTCTAAGTGGAAAATGTGCTGTGTTCTGAAAACTTACAGAACCTCAAGTTAAAATGTTTGCTTGGGACAGCTTGACACTTAAACATTTACATCCAATATAAAAAGATATTGAAATGAGTATGTGCCATATGTTGTGTTTACGCTGATTCTTCCTACTGTCAAGTTGGCTGTACTGGAATCTAAAGGGAACCACAATATTCCATTTCACAAAGGTCTCCCTTTAAAATGTAGGTTGGGCTACATATTAAAAAAAAACCTACTGCACACCCTAGGTACAAATTTATTTATGAACTCAAATCACATGTCAGCCAGTACATTCAAATCACACATAAAGATCATACTGAACTGTTACTGCCGACTATACATTTTCAGGATTCTTGATGATTTAATTTTTTCCATTAGTCAGGATGGGCAAAGCCCACCCAGTCCCCTGTACAATGGGTACCAAGATTCTTTCCTGGGGCTGGGGTGTGGAGTTGACCACTCACCTCCATTTAGCACCAAGTTTAAAGAAGAGAGAGATCTGTACCTCTACACCATCTGCAACTACATGGCATGTTAAACGGCAGGCCTGCTCAACCTTGTATGTGATATCGGCAACTTCAGCAAAATTTGGTTTGCATGCAAGCAACATGAAATTCAACATACAGCATGAAACATGACTAAGTATATGTATATTATATGCGTAATTCTACCTGTGTGTTTGTCTATATATCATGAGCAATAAAAACAGACTGATAAAACAGGAAAAATTTACAAAAATGCAATTTACAACACAGGCTAGGGTGTCACTATTTTTAGCATATTTTTGCAAAATGAATTAGTAACATAAAGTATCTCTATAAATAAACAGCTATCAAGTTTTCAAAATTTCTTTGGGGTTCTATCTTGGCTTTGCCAGGCAGAGTTAAATACGTTTTCTCATTTCAAATGTCTCTGCAGGCAACAAAATGCCATGTTACCTGCAAGGAATGGGTTTAGCATGACTGTTATGGGATGAACTTTACCTTTTAAATTTCACGATGCAGTTAGCAACTCATATACAGTGTCAAATGACAGGACTGATGATGAGAATTGAAAATAATGTGGACAGATGTGATTATGGCCCAACTTTGAGAACTGTCCTGGCATTTGTCTGGGATGACTGAAGTAAAATAAAAAACCTCAGATGGGACAGCCAATCTCATGATTTGAACACAGAACCTCCTGAATATGAAGCAGGAATGCTCACAGAACGACACTAATTATCACTCCAGTTTCTTGGAATGAGAGATACTTTCAATAAGGTTAAGTTCTCACATTTTCCAGGATATGTTTGTAACATGTTTTACTGTACTTCTAACATTACATAATTTAATCAAATAATATATACTATATATTCACTGCTGATCAGTATGTATTTATGGATCTTTGGAATCAAAAGGACTCCCACTCTGCTGAATACATATAATGCCATTATTCTCGAGTAAATTATGCAAGAATATAAATAATGACCCCAGAGAAATTCAAACAAACATTTTAACTAGGTGCGTGTGTCACTAACAGAAGTGCTAAGGACAATTTAAAATCCTACAATGCACACAACTGAACTGCAATGCTGACAAAACCAAAAGACATACAGAAAAATATGTAAAATGGAGGACACCATCTAACCTATTGTATTCTGCTGCTGTTGAGTTGATGAATGTATGAAAAACAGAGACATGAATCAATGTGTGTAGGAGACTGGCCTGGTCATGTACTTTACCTGGTGCGGAACCGAACCAAGCCACTCACTAGGCCTACATAAATCTCATCACTTGACTGCACCAAGCGACCAAGTGAGTGAGTCGGTGGTCTCGCTTGCTCAGCCGTCATGGCGTTCCATTCCCAGTAGTTGGGCGTACGCACAGCTGCATCATCTAACAGAGCCAAGCCCAGTGTCAGGAGGGGGGAGAGAACAACAAGAACCACTGTTAATAATAGAAAAACAGAACCAGCTGACTGACGGGAAGAAAACACCTGCTCTCAAACAAAATCATCTCCAGTCTTGTTTCCAAAATTGCTCCGAAGAAACCCTGGTTATCCAAATCACTGCATGCAGCCAGTCTGATGACACATTCAGGCTGAGAAGTTAGCCCTCCAGTATCATATGCAGGAGGTCCCACATATGAATCTGAACCTGAAGATCAAGTATCATGACTTAGATTTTCACAATTTGCCTCAGTCTTCAGCCAAATGATGGGGTAGCATCTTATAATGGGTTATAATCACTTCCTTCTGTATCCTTTTTAGTCCAATTAATCACTCACAATCACTTCAACATTCAATGTTCTATGACCTGTGTAATTAAAAATGTGTCATTAATAAACCATCTGTTGGCCTATAATACATATAATGATGTCCTGTCTTCAAAATGTTCTATCACATGAAGAACAAATTCCAGAAATGTAATTACTGATGTGTAAGAATCTCAAAATATACTGCTCAATATTCAGATAACAAGAGTTTTCTTGAACATTTTCAAAGGATAAAATGTAGGACTCTGAGGATGTCACAGATGCAAATATGATGACTAAATCCAACTAAAGACTGACTGCAACACAACTATAATCAGACATTAAACTGGAATCTGAAACCCTTCTCCACCTTGAAGAGACAGGAGAGGTTTTGGGAAGGAAACGCAGCAGCTTAACACCCTGTAGATGTATCACCACCAGTACAACCAACATTCCAACATAACAAACTGTGTAGAACTTCTTCAAAGCAGCTGAAATATCAAACAACCAGCCACACTCCTTAAATAACCAGTGGTTCTGCATCAAGACAGTAGCACTGTACAGTCATTTCAACTCAAATTTTGTGTCTGATTAAGCACAAATTCTAACAAAAGTTAGCCTCTGATATGTTTTTAAAAGTTGGAATGACTGTTTACAGTACATAACAGGACGCGCGCAAAGTTTTCAGGGAGTTGCATGTGGAAGAACGTTAGCTGACTTCCTAAATTATAAATAATTCAGCCTTCAGAACTTTCATGTATTTGCTCCATGAGAACTTCCATATCATCGCAAGCGCATGTCCAGCATTGGGGGGTCAAAGTCTCCTCTTTCCCATCAATACTGCACTTCAGTGATGTCCATTCATAACAAATCCCTTCCTGAACACAAGCTTCACTTTAAAAAGTGTTTAGAAGAGTGTTTATGTAACCAAAATATATTACAGAAATTAAACAAACGAAATACATTCAAAAATATGGATGTCATTTTAAAAACTGACATTGCATTGTTATGACAAGCATCACTGTATTTTCTGGGATGAGAACAAAGCGCTGTCCCCACCGCAGGGTTAGTGGTTGCTGGGCAGGAGAATCAGTCGCGTACAATTACCTCACCTGGATGCAACAACTGGTAGCTACAAAACATAATGTCTCATCCAATCAAAGGAAAAATTACTGCCATCTCATTCTGAAATAACTGTACCTGACCAAAACTTATCATGGAGCGGATTCTGCTGATCATGGTGCCTTCATTATCTTATGCCACAGTTACTTCATAATAGCTAATTACATCCAAATAAAATAAATATGAATGTTGAATGGTACAACATGAATGACATTAGTACCAACTTGAAGGGACCATGTTCAAAAAGGAGGGCAAGCGTTTCAGCCAAGAAATGCATTTAACCACCTCATTAAGGCTACACAAGACAAGTGAGGTTTTAAATTTCTTTTTAGTAAGCACAGCAGTTTTAGAATTCTTCAATGACATTCTCTTTTATCATGTACTGAACTGGTCTGACATGCTGGCACAGAACACACTTTATCCTTAGAAAACATCACCTTATTCACAAAAACATCTAAGTTTCAAAACAGTGTTGGTGCATGTTGAAAAGGAAGGAAACTGATCATGATTTTATTGTTGAATAGAAGTCGGACACTACCAGGAAAATGTCCTGGTACAGTGCAAATCTGGACTTAAGGAAAGCATATAGACACATGTTACAATTTGGACTTTACTCCAGAAGGCATGTTCAGGATGGGTTAAAATCTGGACTCTACCACAGGAAACATGGGTGACAGGTTAAAATCTGGACTCTTTAAAGGGAAAACAATGCATGTTAGGACAGGTTACAAGCCAGACTGTAACAGAGGAAGTGTGTTGGGAACAGGTTTAAGTCTGGACTGTAACAGAGAAAGTGTTTGGAACACGCTAAAATACGGACCCTAATAGAGAAAGCATGTTGGGAAATACAGGTATGGTTTTCATAATCATGATCTTGACAAACCTACACAACTCATAAGGTCAAGGATTTAGGAGGCTGTAACAGAGATTGGTTCTTACCTTAGCCTCATCAAGCCGGCCCAATGCTTTGAGAAGATTCCCCAAATCACTTCGCACACAGTACAGGTCCTGCAAAGAGAGATAATGATATCAGAAAAACAAAACTGAAATAATATGGTCAAACTCAGTATCAAAGCTCCCCACGATTTTAAATCAATTACAGTTGGGTCTCGTGTTACGATTTTAAATCAATTACAGTTGGGTCTTGTGTTACAACGGTTCGTTTTACGATGATTCACTTTTCCGAACCTTGTCGAGTCAGACCGAGCACTCCCGACTTGTGGTGCATCACTGTCACAACTCAAGCATCCTTTCCCTACTTAGTGCGCTTCTAGCTCCTTTCCGGTGTGCATGTGTTTCTTCTTTTTCTATTTTAGTGCAATTCTTTTAAGTTGATTGTGATTTTTCCACCCATGTTGTCCATGAAAAAGACAGATTTTCCTCTTTTGCAAAAAGGAGTGAAAAGAACAAGCAAGACTGTAACTTTAGAGACTAAAATGTTAGTGATCAGAAAAATGGAAGCTGGCGAGAAACGTGCTAATGTTTGTAGTTCCCTCGGCTTGGCACCGGCTACTGTTACTTTCTTCTTGATGTCTTCTGAACCATGACCTGGGCCTTCTTTAGCAAAATAAAAAGTAACTTCATCGATATTTTGTTTAATTATCTGTGTAATTTTCTATATACCTAATTCATTAAATTAAAATTGTAAGTCATAATGTAAAGAAATATTGTTAATTATGAAATTATTTGACTAATTTGTTTGGTCCATGAACCTATCTCAATTTAAACCATTTAAATAGCACTCATTTTATGACGATTCGAATTACAACCAAATATTCAAGAACGCAACCCCAACATTTACTCCGATTCCAGCTGCAACACTCATAATCGTTCATGCTGTACATAAAATTTGTGCAAAACTTAAGAAAGTATTCAGCAAAAAGGTGCAAAATTTGATTGCAGATGCCAAACTTTTATCTCTTTGCTGCAAAACCCATAACTTTTAAGTCAGCCACTAAAACTTCACTGCCTAAATAAAATACTTCAAATTTAAAATTGAATCAAATGTTCCCTTCTCCCCTGCATCCCTCGCAGCAAAAAAAGCAAAGTTGTATTTTAGAGATTTTCCAACATGTATCTGGTGGAATCTGGCTTCAGGTGGGTGACTTATTTGCTGCCAAATGTAACCCCCTCCAAACTGTGAAGAGAGGTGATCTTTGCTTATCAGTGACCACACTGCAACCAGACACTCAAAAACTTGCAAGTGTCATCCAGCCCAAAGAACACAGTGAGGAGCTATAATGCGAATTATTAATAGAATATTTTTACTTGCACAAGTAAAAAATGGTTTATACCTAAATAAAATATTTTTTGTGAGTCGTTAGCTTCATGCTCTATCCATTTTATTGTCAGTATTTTCTGAATATGTGGGCCGGGTTGCTCAGTCAGTATAGCGACTGACTATGGGCTGGACGGTCCAGGATCGAATCCCCGTGGGGATGAGATTTTTCCACCCATCCAGACTGGTTCTGCGGCCCACCCAGCCTCCTGTAAAATGGGTACCGGGTCTTTCCCAGGGGTAAAGTGCGGCCGGGGTGTGCTGCTGACCATTTACCCCTTCTAGTGCTGTGGTCATGGAAGAGTGGAGCTATACTTCTACCCACCCTCTGAGCCACACCGGGCCTGGAATGCGATCACTTCACCTTTTACCTTTACTTTCTGAATATAAGGCGAGTAGGCCCCAGGAGCAGTCAGGGTGCAGTAGGAAACAGGAACACCTGTACTGCTGCCTGGAGCTGAATACCAACCATTCAGGTAATGGCCAATCACTCTGCTTGGCCATTGAGCCTCTCTCTTCCTCATTACTGTACTTATGATGTACATGGACTAACACGCTTGTCTGAAGATAAATGAAGATGAAAAAAGTAATGCCTGCGTCTCTACAGGGGCAGAATTCATGAATGGGCAGAAGAGGCACAGCATATGGGCTGCCACAAGAGATCAATAAAGGAACACCTCCCTTCCCTTCCACACCCTGAATCCTAACCTTCAACATCTGTTTCAGCAGAAACTTTTCATTTCACTGCCAATAAGTACTAGCACTGGTGTGTGCTATTATCCTGCCCAACCAAGCCTCTGGAGACACTACACAATGTAGCAGGGAGAAAAATATTGGGAAATTATGACACAGGTCCCTCTTCCTTGCTTCTTCTTACTGCCATACTTTGCACATCACAAATATGACATGATTATTTTTCAACAGCCTGGTGAGTTAATTTGTGAACAATATGTAAAGGATGTGGAACGAAGTGGTGGTAACTTATGTTCAAGACAATGACCATGTAAACCAGTGATTTCCAAAGCATGCTCTGCAGATCCCAAAGGATCAGTAACCAGTTCCCAGGGAATTTGTGAAACATACATTTCTGTAATGGCTACACTGGAGTTTACTTATTTTGTTTAAATGAAAGGAATAATGTTTTTTAAAAACAATCACGGAACATCTCTAACTGGTGATGTGTTAATTTCGTATGATAGTTGCAATGTCTAATTAAGAGACTCCTCTACCCATGAAGCAAGCAACAGTAATTTAATTAAGGTCAGGCATGCAATGAATAGTTACATATGCTGTTGGTACGTATTTGTAGCTGCCTAAAATCAGTTCTGTGATATAAAATATTAATTTTGGACACATATCATCTAGACATTCTACATTTACATGAGCGAGGATGTCAGGATCTGTGCTTATTTCTGAATACACAAAACTCATAACTACATTCATGAAGTCACTCAAATCACAGTAAAGTATTTACTTACATAAAATGAAAGTTTATGTTTATCATAAATACACTTTTTTAGGAGTAAGGGTGAACCAACAATGGTCAAACCAAGACTGCGGCAGTCCCAAACATTTCAGCATGAAATATACACACAAGTGTGTGTAAGTCAACCCACACCAATCAAACAAAACAAGACATCTGGGAGGAAGTGGCCCAAGGATGTACAAACGTGGCTCTTGATGTTCACTTACGGCCATGATCTGTCCACTCTGCTTGCAGCATTTTTATGTGTTCTTGGTTCCAAGATATACTGTGACATAGAAAACCTGCCTATGCATGCGAAAGCAAGGAGAGCCATTTATGATTTTACAATGAAGGAAGACCACAGTAACAAAAAAATAACTAATCAACTTGACTTGCTCTTTCAGTCAGGGTTGCAGAATGTTAAGGAGCACATGTGGACATTTTGTGTCGATCTGCTCTAAACAGTCTTGTTTGACCAATGCGGGCTCACCTTCAATGTATGGACAGATCAGTTTCCCACAGTTTGACCAACATTTTTTTAAACGTGAAATATGAACTACACATTTCACAAAGCAGGTGTTCAGGCTGAAGAAAAACTGCCAGCAAACATACCCACATTCCTTTCTACACACTCAGCAGGCAGTATATATTTGATTGCAGATATTATATAGTGCTGTGAATCAACTCTTGCAAGTCACATGCCCAAGAGTATCATCTGCATGTTCATGCCACATCAGCTGTCACTGGTTTCTCTTCTCACAATAGCAATATACAATTTACAGGCCTGACATGACCATATTTAATGAACTAAATACAAAATGAAATGTAGTGACACCTATGTACGTACATGCATACATAGGCACGCCTACACTCCACGAGTCCAAAAGTTTGCCAAAATGATGGCGGAATATACTCATGCATAGCTGGAAAGGGAACAGATAGAACTACCACCAGTACTGATATCTTAGCTTGTCAGTTGCCTTTTCTGATCATTCCAGGCTTGAATAATTTGCTATAGACTTCAAAGTGGGCCAGTGTGACCCAGTATTTTATGTTACAGTCACATTTCTAGCAAGCATAAAGGTACTAGTGAGATAAATGTTCTGTATCCTGTACATCGTAACACACAACTACAAACGACAATGCTAGGCCACTATTCAGTCATAGTCACTGCACCTTGAACATGCATACAACCAAGTTCTTTGCAATGTCATTCAAATGACCAACATACATGGTGTGATCAAATGGTTTCAAAACCGTATTTCTTCATAACTAAAATGTTTACCTTGTAATCAATGCTGTCCCCTTCAGAGTATCTACTTGTAACTTTATTCAGCAAGCCCAGTGACCATGCCACTAATTAGAGAACTTCATGAAGTACAAAGTGCAAAGCTTAGCAAGCATGTCCTATAATTTTGCTTGAATCATGGTGATTCCCCTTTAACACTATCTTGATTTCTGGGAAAAGAAAGATGCCACAAGGAGCACCATCTGGTCAGCAGGGAGCATGTGGAATGACAGTCATTTTGTTTGTAGCCAAAAATTCACATACAGACAAAACAGGGTGAGCATTCTGAATGTGAATTTGGCAGTAATCTAATTTATGTTCAGACTGTCTTTAAAAATACTCTGAAGTGACCTGAACGCAATTCCCAAAATGCTGGCAACTTCACACCTAGTGACTCTTCTGCTCTTGAGGACAACTGCCTTCCTTCAAACCACATTTTTATCTGTTCTGCTCGTTGATGGACATCACGAGCATTTGGCATACTCAAAAGAAGTCACACTACTTCTGAACACGGAAAAATACACAAAAACTTAGTATTCTTGCACTGTTTGCACTTCATACACTACTTTCAACACTTCTAAAGTTTCTGTTGCATTGTTTCCCACTTTACAGCAAAATCTGTTGCATACATGCTGTTCTTCAAAATATACCACTGT
>Ga0136643_10014755_pt1 | contig 11738 bp, 7 predicted proteins | sample TergutLab28metaG_FD_96883 | JGI IMG/M metagenome (GOLD analysis project Ga0136643, IMG submission 96883) | Labiotermes labralis P1 segment gut microbial communities from Petit-Saut dam, French Guiana - Lab288 P1 (version 3) (version 3) | ecosystem: Host-associated > Arthropoda: Insects >...
ACCTCACGAGGCTGAGTGGACCCCGTTCCAGACCCACTACTACTCAGAAAATCTGGTAGCGCCGGGGATCGAACCCGGGACCTCTGTATCTGTAGCCAGAAACTCTGACCACTAGACCAACTAACAAAATGCAAAAAATATAAAACAGGTCATGAAACATTTCATGTTAGGTACCATGTTGTAGAACATTAAAATTTTAAGACTTAATTTTCGTGATGAAATTGAGCGCGACTAGCACCTGAAGTACGTTTTGAACTTAAGATCCTTCGTTGTTATTAAGCTCCCTGAAATTGGCACCTTGGTGCCGCATCACGTAGGAGTTGGTACATAATGTGAAGTATGTTTTATGATCTGTTTAATTAGATTTTAATTGTTTTTAGGCGCGTTTAAAAAATTGCGAAGAGCGATTCTTAGCTTCGTCATGTCTGTCCGTCCATCCGCATGGAACTCGTCTCCCACTGGACATCATATCTCGCTCAGTTCTTCTTAGAATGAGAATAGTTTCAGACAAAAATTGTAGAGAAAATAAAAAAAAAACATTTTAAGATCGATAACTTTTTCCAGAAGGTCGTTCCATTAGTAGTATAATGTGGAAAAATATTGTAGAGTGGGGCAGGTTACAGATGACAGTATAATACGGCGCATGCGCTTTGCGTGCTGGATACCTAAGGCTACAAACACACACACTAAGGTAGTGTGATACTTATTGCTTTGCCACTGCAACAGTGTTTGCACGAACACGCCTCAATATTACGTTATACGTCCATTGCCCGTCTTGTTGTTAGTTAAAATATGGAAGGGCTGAAACAATTACTACTCTTTGTTGATGTTAGCACATTATATTGGATGCGATTTACAGAGTTTCTGGCATTCTTGCATCGTGTACAATACTAGGCCTCAACCCGCTCCCTCATTTCCCAGGCCACGCTGCTAATGACTGGTTAACTGAATGATTGCGTATAAGTTTAAGAATTCAGAAAATGCGCTAGCAAATGACTTTTACCGACATTTCATTGAACAAGGCACCTGCTAGTTAGCGAAGGCATTTTTTTTTTGCCAGACAAAATTTGAATTTCAATTTAGCTGACTTCTTTGGTGGGGATACGTGGAAGATCTAGGAGTAGATGGGAAGATAATGTAATAATGGATTTTCAGGAAGTGGGATGGGGAGGCAGGGACCGGTTTGATGTGGCAGAGGATAAGGACAGATGGTGGCGGCTTGTGAATGCGGCAATTAACTTTCGGGATCCATATATTGCGAGGAATTTCTTGACTAGGCGAGGACCTGTTAGTTTCTCAGGACGGATTGCTCCGTGGAGTTATTTATGCTGACTTCAGTCAAATATGATATCGCGAAAGCTCCAGCTGTTCTTCCTAACGCTGTGCTCTGCAGCTACAGTGTTGTAGTCTTTTGTATTATTGGTCATCTTAATTGAGTTTGGTGTTTGGTCGTTTGTCCTGTAAAGTTTCGTGCCATCTCGTCAGTGGCCTTCTTCGACTTCCCTTTCCGTAGGCGTGTTTACGTTAATCTTTTCCGGTATTTTGCTGTTGTCCATTCTTGCATGTTGTTTCCAAATTGTGGTGTAGTTTTCTTGGGACTACATTTTTAATTGGTTGAATCTGTAAGTACTAAAGTTATTTTTAAATGCTCTCATTTCCTTTATTATCTAGTAGGACAATTTACTGACTGTAGGCCGGCAACATGCAGTGAATTGTGACTGAGGGGCCGTAACGGAGCGAAAAAAATTGGGAGAGAAGACAAAATTGCACGAAACTAAGGCAAGACGATAGCTGTCATATAGCAAGAGCGTGCTAAGCATAGCAGCCTACAAGTACACCATCCACTATTCGGGTGAAATCGAGCGTATTCTTCACGAGCCAAAAAAAATGAGGTTTTAAATACAGCTTTGTTTGAAAACACTCTGTTTATGACAGCTGTAAAAAAAATTGCCGCGTATTTCGAGGGTACTAGAGGTCCCATCGTTAAGCTTTCCATCGGGGTCCAAAAATCCTAACTACGCCACTGGATAGAGCTGGATCTTTCTCTTCTCCAAAGTGTTCATACTTGTTCCGGAGCCCACCAAGCCTGCTGTCCACTAGTTATCCGGGGCTCTTCCCAAAGGGCTAAGATTCCGGGTCGTGAAGCTGACCACTTCACTTGCGGCATTGTGTTTAAGCGTAGGCTCGCACTGTACTTAACAAGGAGTAAACTTACATTTCTCTGTTCTTTTGGTGGGGTGACACTTTGTCTTTCTTGTGCATGCGGCCTCTAACGGGCACTTTGTCCACACACAATTCCACGTGGACTGCTCTGGGAACTAACCCGGTATGCTGTGGCCAGAAGCCAGCGCCTCATCAGCCAAGGGCAGTGTATTGTTTGTGTGTGTTAGCATTGCCTTGTACTGTAGCCGGATCTGTATTTGTTTACGCGACTTATACTGTCCAGAGACGGAACGCGCTGAAAGCTACAGTTACTGACCTCGTGCCCGGCGGGCACTTGGCGTTACTGTTACCGACACCATCCCGGACGAAAGTTGTCACAGCTGGAGCACGTTCTGCTTAGATTGGCACGTGTTTGCTACGCCTTCACGGTTCATTCGAGCCACTACCGTTGCTAAACTCTTTTCAGGGTTTGTACCTATGCACGACATCAACCAGACGTGGGCGTGAACGTATAGCGTCACTCGTTATCAGCTTCAGCCCTAGATGCGGGTGAGTGGTCCGCTGTTTGTGCCGGCTGAGCCCCGGAGCCGGTGCGGACGGCTTTGAGAGAAGACTAATGTAATCAATCTCTCGCCCCTTCCGGGAATCGAACCACGATTGCTCGGGAGCTCAGCCCGTAGCCTAGTCATTATGCAGACTAGGCTATCGCGGCTGCTCAGTGAGTCTGAAATAATTCAAGACGTGCATTTTTGTAGGTTGGCAGTTATAGATTTCACAAATGGCCCTATTAGCGTCACCATTACTGTCCACTTATGAAAAACTGAAAAACAGCTGAATGGATTTGAATGCAGTTTGATGTTGGAGATTAGTGTTACAATTTGTGTACATATTCCAGGTTTGGTTGAACTCCGATAACTTTGGAACGGACTTTTAGGCGTTAAATACCAAAATGCCATAAGAGTACGAACGTGCTTGAAAAATTAGAAATTCTTATTTGCAAACTGCCCCCAAGGTTACCCAAAGTACTCAAAGTCATAATCGTTTCAAACGCGAAGAGAGTCGCTATGCCAGTGAACCGCTGAAGTAAACTTTAAGTTGTGCATCGTAAACCCCTGTCGGTTATTACGATAGAGAGAATTGCGTTGATAAAACAAACGTCTCCCCCCCCCCTTCCCCTCCGTTGCAGGAAGGTTGTGTTTAATACAGGAACTTGATTTTGGATTTTCGGGACTTCACATCCTCGGGAATAAACTTTTTCCGCTAAAGACGGGTTTCCTTCATGTTCAGGTTACGTTTAGACGATTTTCGGTGTACAGTGTCACATATTCTTATGTCTCCCAGGTCTTTAGAATCAGATGGTTGTACCCCCTCTAATTCACGAAATCCCACGTATGACTTTAAAACCCCATTATTTTTGCTGCAACATGGGGCGAATTTTTATTTTACTGCATGAGGTTTCGAGCCGCTGTTTTAAGTTTGTTGTGTATAGACTGCAACGGAAAACTGAACTGTGCATGCCGGTAGGCCATGTTAGTGTTTTTAATACCGTCAATTTGTTTCCAGTCCTCAAATATGTCTTGTAAGTAAAAGGTAAAGCAGCCCCGTTACAGGCCCATAGGATTCCAGGAAGTTAAGTTTCGCAGATTTCGTGAGAACGGCACAGGATGGTGGTAAGGTTGTCAGTCTTACGCACCGGCCGCCTTTACCCCCAGGAAATGCTCCTGGTACTTATTTCTGTTAGATGCTGAGTCGACCCCAGGGCCATAGTGCGATCGGAAGTATTTTATGTCAATAAAAAATTCCAATGACACCGGCTGGGATCGAACCAGCGACCTTCCGATTTGTAGCACAGCACCTTAACCACTGTGCTACCGCGGTCTCCTATCTTGTAAGTACTGCAGTAAAAGAAGCATGGCCCCCAGTAAGTTTATGTACCACGGAACAAGTTTTCACATTTTTCCGTATAATACACAGAGGTATTGAAGTAGGTTCTCCAGCTGGGGGTTCGGTGGACTGGTGTGCACGAAAGAGGTTTTTAAAAAAACTGTTATTTAACTGGCGATTTAATAGTATCTTTCTTCCCCTCTTTTCACATTTTCTAAGTCTGGAAGAAGCATGTGCTGTTGAGAATCCTACTGTTGCTGTCTTCTCCCAAGGTGCAGTATCTAATTGGCAACAACACATCAGATTTCACAGCGTCTGCATAGCTACATTGAAAACTCGTGAAATTGCCTCGTGATTGACTGTCAGCATATCCTAGCAAGATAAAGGCATATTTATCTGGTAGCATTTGAGCATCTTCTGAAACCTAAACAAGATTTTTCACGCGTGATTTCAGGCTTCCGTCGCGAAGTACTTGAGAACTTCGCTGTCTGGGTTACTACGCAGCGAGTGGTGGTAATTTCTTGCTGACTTCTCGGGAAACCTATCGGGTCCCATCTTCAAGGGTAAATCCTTTCTCTTCAAGGGTCATTGACCTTTGAAGATGGGCCCGATGGGTTGACCCGAAACTTCGGTAAGAAATTAACCAATTCTCGCTGCTTAATAACCCGGAAATACGAAGTTCTCAGGATTTTTAAACTTTCTGTGGATACCCAAATGTCTTTCGCCTCCCAGTCTTAAAACTCACTTCAGTGGTCCTCCGTAGCAGTTCGACAGATAGCGTTCCTTAACCCTTATCCTGCTAACGTGGAGAATATGGTGAGTTCCTAATAATGCCAGCAAATGGCAGATGGGGTTTAACTCGGCGTTTAAAGGGTTAAAGGTGACCTGTCTGTGTGATCTCAGTATACTGTAGAACAGGCTCGCTAAACACGGTGTCGCGGGCAACATGTTGCTCGCGACACCGTGTTTTGCTGTCCACGGAAGTAATTGAAATGTGAAAACGTCTTTGCACGGGTCCCCCTGTAAAGAGCGAGATAGAACACCAAAACAATTTTGGAAGCTTGGGAGCTGTTTAGTTATGACAACATACATTACTAATTAATTTTGCAAAAATGTGCTAGAAATAGCGACACTCTGGCCTAGGTTGTGGATTGTATTTTATAAATGTTCCCTAGTGGGAGCACTACATGTTCACTGAACATGATACATAGAAAAATACACAAACAATTATTTGTGTCGCTTACTGAATGCAGTAGATCCAAGTAATGCCAATTTGGAATTAATACTACGATTGAGCTGGAAAATATAACAACCGAATCCGTCAATAACGGCATCTAGCAGGATATGTTTCCACTGAGACTTGTGCCGGTATTGTCGGGTGTAGTTACATTTATGAGCCAAATCCAAAAATTTAAAGATCAAGATATATAGAACTATAATTTTGCCGGTTGTTTTGTATGGGTGTGAAGCTTGGTCGCTGACATTGCGGGAGGACAGGAAGCTGAGGGTGTTTGAGAACATGGTGTTGAGGAGAATATTTGGACCTAGGAGGGACGAAGTAACGGGAATGGAGGAGATTGCATAACGAGGAGCTAAATGATTTGTACTCCTCACCCAATATTGTGCGGGTGATAAAATCGAGAAGAATGAGATGGGCTGGGCATGTGGCGCGTATGGGTTTGGAGAGGGGGGTGTATAGGTTCTTGGTGGGGAAACCGGAGGGAAAGAGACCACTGGGGAGGCCTAGGCGTAGATGGGTGGATAATATTAGGATGGATCTCCAGGAGGTGAGATGTGGGTATATTGACTGGATTGAACGGGCCCAGGATAGAGATAGGTGGCGGACGCTTGTGAGTGCGGTAATGAACCTTCGGGTTCCGTGAAATGCAGGGAATTTCTTGACTAGCTGCAAACCAATAGCTTCTCCAGAAGGGCTCTGCACCATGGAGTAAGTAAGTAAATCGTAGTATTAACTCCAAATGGCAATTTTGGGTTGTGCCACTGTTGCATTCAGTGAGTGATATACTGAATATTCTACTTTTGTTTGTCGAATTGTATGTTGCCCGCATGCAGACCTAATTTTGCCAAAGTTGTTCGCACCACATAAAAGGTTGAGCAGGCTTGCTTTAGAAGGAAATGCCTGTGATGTTTGTCACAAGTGCCGCGTGTCTCGACAAGCACAGCTTTGCATAGATGCCGCAAATGTGGTCACTTTGTTGGGTTCTGTAGAGGAATTTACGGCAAAAGACTCACCAAATAGTGTCTACTTGGCCAGTCCTTGAAGCAGACAACAGTTGTAGCTTATACGAATCCACTTAATGTTACGAGACTTGCGGACGCTGTTGTGTGGCTACAGATTTTCCAGGTGCGTGATAGAATGGAACTCTACCATGAGAAGTGGGCAGTACAGATGGGTGATTCCCCACCACCCCACTCCCCGGTCTTGTTTTATTTAATGCTTGTCTTTCACTTGAGCTGCCGAACACCGAGTGAGTTATTCCCGCGTCGAAACAAAGTAGGTGTTATAAACGGGGTGACAAGCGTCGCCTTGCCCGACGTACTGATCATAGGGGTTACAAACATGAAGTGTTTCAATTTGTGCCCGTCTAAGACGCATGTGAGATATTCAGTTTGTGTATTCCAGAATTAAAGGGCGTACGTACAGTGACTTCATTGTCATATTCGTAAACAGCTGAAAGAAATGTCTGTTTACCAAGGAATGCTTTTCGTTACAGATTGCAAATTGTGTACTCCGTAACGTGTTACTCAGGCTTTTATCGGGGCGTGTCTTTGCTTTTAAAACGTCATAATGTTTCACAATACTCGCGTAAATGTGATACCATTCACGGTCATAATGATAGCACTCCATCTTCCCCAAGCTTCACGAAACTTACAAATTCTCAGCTGAACTATGTGCAGATCTCTTTTAACACCGTTTTTTCATTCAGATTGGTCAATAAACGTAGAACGTTCGGATATGAATTCATTCACGCCTTCAGGTAAAGCGTGGCCTTAACTGCGCTGTTTTTATTTATCGCAAAACTGGCAGTCATTACGTTTTTGTGGATATCGCCTGTACCGAACTGTAACCAAATCGGAGTGAAATGTAGAAAATAGGGCAAAATGTAATTTACACCCTTAAGCTAAGTTTGGCTTTCACTTCATATTCTTCTTCTTCTTCGGTGGCGCTACAGCCCGGGGTGGGCCTTGGCCTCCTTTACAATTCGCCTCCAGGCCTCTCGATCCCTTGCTCTGTCTCTTCATTCGTTTATTCCCATCTTTCTCAGGTCCGTGGACACGTCATCCAGCCATCTCATTTTTGGTCTTCCTCTTGTCTTGTTGCATACAGCTTTCCGTACATCTTTTTTGGATTTGCGGTGTCTTGCATTCTTTCTATGTGACCAAGCCATCGTATTCTTTGGTTTTTAATGAATCTGACAATGTTCTCCCCCTTAATTATAACTTATAATTCATCGTTTCGTCGAGTTCTCCATAATTCGTTTTCTTTCACTGGTCCATATATTTTCCGCAGTATTTTCCTTTCAAATACTGCTAATGCTCTTTCCTCTTCCATGGCGAGTGTCCACGATTCTGAACCATAGGTACCAACGTGCGGTATATCTGCAACTTAGTGCTTCTTGATATGAGGCTGCTGTTAACCAGTTGTCTATTTGCATAGTAGGCCTTATTACCCATCATAATTTTCTCTTTTTTGCATTTCTTATTATTATTAGCGTTAGCAATGATATTTCCCAGGTACTGGAAGCTCTGAACTGCTTTGAATGTTTTATTTCCAATTCGTAGATCCCCAGCGTTTCTCCTATGTTCATAGGTAGATGCAACCATATATTTAGTTTCACTTCATATGTTTTCACGAAACTGGCAGCTGCTGAGCGGCATTGCGTGGAGATCTTGAATGTCGAATTTCACCGGAAACAGTCATTAAATGTAGAAAGTACGAGTGAAAATTCGTTTACGCCCTGAGGTGAAATACGACCGTCACAGCCAATTTTCACGAAACTCGCTCATGCTCGACAACTGTCTGTGAAGAACCATCTCTATTATTGAATTTTATGAAATACGCTGAGACTAGGTCACAAACGGATAGGTGGACTTGGTGTCTACATTAAACGTTTTTGATACTACGTACAACTCCCTCTTAATCTAGGAAGTGTGTCATCCCCGTTGTGTGTGTGAAACTAGGAAAAGGTATGTAGTCAAACACAACTTAGTCACTGAGGTGTATTTAATGACTGTGATGGAAACAACTACATGTTTCGGCCTGTATTGGCCATCATCAGGTTGTCTAGGGAACTTAAGGGCTAGCTATATGCCCTACCACAAATAGAGTTGTTGTGTAGTTTATATTCATGTATTTTGTATTACTACCTGTATCTGTTATGTTTCATAGTGTTTTATCCGACCCCTGTTTTGATTCGGTTTGTCAAACTATGCGTATGTAGAGATCTCTACACCACGCTAGCGCGCATGCATATAGCTAGCTCTTAAGTTCCCTAGACAACCTGATGATGGCCAATACAGGCCGAAGCATGTAGTTGTTTCCATCACAGTCATTAAATACACCTCAGTGATTAAGTTGTTTGACTACATACCTTTTCCTAGTCCCTGTTAATCGCTATGGCTATGAGTGATAAGTGTGTGGACGGAAAGATCAGGGAATCGTCGTGGTTTATTGCCGACAGGGCAAGAAACTTTCTGTTAGAAAGCGTCCAGAATAGCTGCTGGGCCTATACAACGCCATGTGCGGTGGGTACCAGGGGTACCTTCCCAGGTTCGTAACGCTGATCACTTACTTGTAGTTCCGTGCTTAAGAATAAGTGGAGGTATTCTCCCACTCATATACGTTCATGACGCGGTGCTTAATAAAGGATAAACGATTTCCCCCAACCCTTCATTTCCTTTATGTCATCTGGACATTCTGTCCATGCAGTAGTCGGTGATATTCTTCGCAATCGACAGGCGTCCGGTTGACATAGGCCGGAGAGGTATGTGGAGTGGGGAGAAAGTGAGAGCCGTCATCGGCACCGTATTCTCACTGTTCTTTCATTTGTAATTTGGTTTATAGGCGCGTTCGAAAAGTTGCGAAAAGCGACTGTTAGCCTCGCCACGTCTGTCTGTCCGTCTGTATGGAACAACTTGGCTTCCACCGAACGGCTTTCTTGAGGTCTGATATTGAGGTTTTTTTCGAAAATCTGTCGAGGAAATTCAAGTTTCGTTAAAATCTGACAAAAATAACTTGTACTCTACTTGAAGACCGATCTACATTTGTGGTTGTATCTGGCGGAATTCTCCTTAGAATGAGAAATGTTTCAGACAAAAGTTGTAGAGAAAGTCAAAACACACATTTTGTGTGCAGTAACTTGTTTCCTTTTTCGAGAGTTATGCCTTTTATGAGAATGTTAAAAAAATACGGGTATAGCCTGATAGGCCGCAGATGACAGTATAACACGGCGCATGCGCTTTGCTGAATAACTAAAGCTACGAACACATTCGTCATGAGTAATACTTATTGCTTTTCCACGACAACAGTGGTTACGCGAACGCGCCTCGGTGTTACGTTGTACGTACTTTGTCTTGCATAACTGTGTAATTTGCGTGTTACTGAATGCTGTATCGAAAGACGCGTAATGCCATACATCAAGAAACATCATGTGCGGCAAAGCAAACTTGTATCATTCGATGTCATGTATATGTGTGACTTTAGGCATTTTTGTTCGTTTGGTCCTGTTGGTGGGTGGACATCTTGTAGATCTCAGCTGTATTTGGCGTATCTAGGGGATTCATGGCGTCAGTATCACCGTTCATATATATACACACCATGTAGAAATGCCAGTAGGCTGTATCAGAAACAGTGATGTGATTTGGCTGTATGGAAATAACACTTCTTAGGTGACATCATCCCGTTGTGTATTCGTATGTATCAAGGGTTATTTTTTAATATCAGATAAATGCAACTATATAGAGCTTGTATATTTATTATTAATTATAGTAATTACTATTCCTTTTTGAATAATAAATATTATAATTAGTTTATAGTAAATTTACTCCCGCTCATTGTAAGAAGAAGCCTCTCCCTTTCTGCTCTTTGTGTGTACGAATTCTCTACCTGATGATGGCTGATGTGGACAGCCGAAACGTTTAGTAATATCGAATGAAAACCAATTATACAAGATCTATGTAGTTATGTTTATGTGATAGTAAAAAACAGCACTTGATTGAAACAATGATCCCTACCTCACTGTACACACACCACCTCTTCGTCGCCAATCTCTGTGTGTTGTGAGAACAATACGAAGCTCGTACCTACACTGCGTGGTATCGATGGGACTGGGGTGATACACAGTGAACTGCAAGGCGTTCGGTGGTTCCCTTAGTTGTACCGAACGTCGCGGTCAGGTGGGTAGCGCCACTGATTTTTATTCGGAGGCTCCAGTTTCGGATCTCGGTCGGAGGACGTGTTCTTCTGACAGGTTTTCGTGATGCCATCCACACCAGTACAGTCAGTCAACGCGAACTGGATGTGACGCGATTGATGAATAGGCGAAGGCTGTGAGTGTAATCACAACTTCCTCGTAGAGGGGGTGTTGGCTGTTAATGTGATTTCAGCGACAGCTGTGAAGATATAAGATTGGATGAGGCGCCAGAGTTGTTCTCGTGTGACCCTATTTTTTATTACACGAGTTTTTATAACGCGAGTTCTGACTAGAACGCAGCTATCGCGTTATAGCAGAACTGACTGTACCAGATTTGTGTTTCAAGTTATACCACGTTCTTTTCCTCGTGCTGCCGATCCTGAGCAGGTTGATATAGCGGTATTGCTGCATCGAGAGTTGTGTTCGGTAAGTTCCTGCTTCGAGTTTCGGCCGGGACTACAGTTTCGACCAAGTTTTCGCGGTTTTTCTCGGTGCCTCTTGGCATATGCCGTGATAATACCCGGATTATGAGGCGGTTGCTTCCTTCGAAATTCTTACCAGTTTATCTACATAACCTACTGATTATGATAAGACTGCTTCCTTCGAAATTCTTACCAGTTTATCTACATATACTACTGATTATGATAAGACCACTTCCTTCGAGATTCTTACCAAGTTACCTACATGCCCTGCTGATTATGACGAGACCGCTTTCTTCGAAATTACTGCCAGTTTAGCTAAATATTATACTGAGTGTGACGCTTTCGCTTACGTCGAAATTCTTACCAATATTCCACGTATCGTACTGATTATGACGCGACCACATCCTTCGAAATCCTTACCAATTTATCTGCGTATCCTACTACATTGCTGCGTAGGGGTGGCCGGCCAGCCAGACATGCTTCGGGAACCACGCTAAAGAAGACTAGATGGGCAAGAGCCAAATAATTTTTTTTTTTCCCTTCCTTGAGAGTTTGATATCCCTAGGAAACTTGTAAGGTTAGTAAAGATGAGTCTGAATGAAACATATAGAGAGTCCGGGCAGGCAAGAGTGTGTCTGACAGGTTCCCTATTAGGAATGGTTGGAAACAAGGAGACGCTCTATCACCAATGCTTTTTAACTTTGCTTTAGAGTACGCCATTAGGAGGGTTCAGGTAAACAGGGATGGCTTGAAACTAAATGGTACATATCAGCTGCTGGCTTATGCCGACGATGTTAATATACTGGCAGGAAGCATACATACTCTAAAGGAAAAT
>Ga0136643_10014758_pt1 | contig 11737 bp, 7 predicted proteins | sample TergutLab28metaG_FD_96883 | JGI IMG/M metagenome (GOLD analysis project Ga0136643, IMG submission 96883) | Labiotermes labralis P1 segment gut microbial communities from Petit-Saut dam, French Guiana - Lab288 P1 (version 3) (version 3) | ecosystem: Host-associated > Arthropoda: Insects >...
CCCCCCCCCTCCCGCAATCTCTAAGCCAAACCCGTTCAAACCTTCGGTCGCGGGCAACATGTTGCCCGTCACACAGTGCTGTGTTGGCGATGGAGACATCTCGAATGAGAAAACCTCCGTTATTCACCTGGTCAAGCGGAGAGAAACTCTGTAGCAATTTCGAAAACTTACAGCTGTTTATTTATGGAGACATACATTACGTTACTAAATAACTTTGTAAATCTGTGCTAAAAGTAGTCACGCCCTAGTCTAGGTTGTGAAGTACATTTTTATAAATTTTTCATACAGTCGTCATCATATTTTATTGTACATGATGCATATAGAAATAAACAGGTATAATTGTACATATAATTACATCTGGTTACCTAACATGTCCACGTAGTCACGGGCAGTAATTCGACAATTCGGAGTAATAACAGGACCATCAGAATACGAAGATATTGCTGACCAAATTATCACACATCCGCCTCCATGTTTCACAACTGGACCAGTCATTCAGGATTATAGGCTTCTTTGGGCGTTCTCCAAACAATCCCGGCCTTATGTTGAGAACAACGTGAAGGACGACTCGTATGACCATGTCACGTATTTCCAATCATCAGACGTCCAGGTTTTGTGGTAATCACACCATCTTTTTGGCCTTTTAGCGTTCCTGTTAGTAATCAGAGGTTTAGTAATTGCATCACTAAAGTGGATGTTGGATTTGTGAAGCTCTTGTCGGACTGTTTTTGTGGAAACAGGGTCCTCAAGTTGAATATTGAGTGGGTACTGCTAAATCTGATAACGACTTATTCCACCAATCACTCGTTATCTCATCCCAGGAGTCTTAGAGTTATTGACTGCACTCCAGATGCTGTGTCCTTTCCAGTATTTTGTTAGGTTAAGTGCATATTTCTTGTAGGCTACGCCTGGTTGATTGTGCTCAAACAGTCCGGTTTGAAGGTGGCTGTGACTCACTGATCCATAGGCTGATATTACGTGTGGTATATGGAGATAGAAACACAGTTTTAATTTCCGGATGATTATTCTGTCATGATTGTGGATGCCCGGGAGCATTGTCCAGAATTAAGAGTGTCTTGATTGATAAATTATGTCTCATGAATATTTCCTGACTGCTGGAACAAAATGAAGACTAAACCAATTCTGAAAAAATTATTTCATTAACCGAGGAATTTGAATTAGGTTTCCAAATGACTGGCAACATTTAAACTATACTTATACCGTCCAACACAACACAGGTTTTTTACAATCGAGTTGCGACTTCACTATTTGTTTCGGCCCTTCCCCAGGCCATCATCAGGCATGCCAATACAAAAATCTTGTCGTAGTCTTCACCCTCACACTGAGTTGTAAGATGTCCTGGCTGGTAGACTAGCATGGGTTTAATTTTAAAGTAACCTGATTCTTGCCACCAAGCAGCAGTGTGAGGTTACCTTTAGCCACCTTATTCCCGGGTGCAATTGTCTCCTTCTTTGTCAGGTGAGTTCGTACAGTCTTCCTTCTAAAAATCACCCATGCTTTGCAATATTAAAAATTTGACGAGGTGATTGACCAACCTCTTTAATAATTCTAACAAACTTTTTAATGAATTTGTGTGTAGCGGCTTTGTGTGTACTAGCAGATTCTCCAGTTGCTTTAGCATTACACAAAGAATCTGTTTTCTTGAACCTGTAACACTATTCTTTGCGTGCTTAAAGTTATTCAGTATCGGCGGTCCTTCTCTTAACAGTTTATTCCAATATCCATACAAACTGATAACTCTAGCCAGAGTTACTGACTCACCGGAATACTTTATGCTCATCTGTTCATTCTGTCCACCACTACAACTCGCCTTTTAGACACGTTTTTCGACGAAACATTCCCAGCATTATGTGCATATTCCTTAATCTTGTTTCCTTTCACAATTGTCTTACAGTCCAGTGAGCCACTGACTGAGGCGAAGTTCGCCATCCGAACGCTTCAGCAATTTCCATAATTATTTCAACGATGTTAAGTTCATGAGACCGACGTTTAACCCTAGTGTCAGCACTTTAATTTTTCCTTTTTACACTCATTTATGGGATAAAAAGAGAAATTGTGAAATAAAATATCTATATAATTGTATTATCGAATATTTCTTTATAGACTGAAATGGCGACACTGCGTGGACTTACCCTATTCGTAGGCAGTCATGTTCGTCAGCTGAGTCTCGAATTTCCGAATTCGGAGTACGAAAGTCGGTTTATGGGTGGCAATGCGTAACGCACGGAAGTGCGGGTTGTACGTAAGTCGAGGACAGCCTGTACTGAGCATGGAAAGAATTCCTTTTGCATTTATACAGTGTTGCGACAAAATGCAGCTCTCAAACCCGGCGGTACGTATTAACTACTGAGTTCTAAAGGGTTAACGAAATAGGGCTTAGTGCCCTGTCCGTGTTCAACACACCCGTGTTTCATAACGAAGATAGGCCTGTCTCTCCCTTTCTCGCTTGCTCTTTTTTTAACACATATGGACCGTCTTGGCACCCCCTCTGATGGACACCGACGTGCTATAATAGGTAAAGGCAAAGTTCACCCCCGAACAGGCCACGAAGGCCCAGAGGAGGAGTAGCGGTATAGCATTACTCTTTCTTTAACCTTGGCGCTAGATAGGGCGGGTGGTCAACGCCACGTCCCGGCAGCTTTACCCCCGGGAAAGACCCGGTATCCATTGTATAGAAGGCTGGGTGGGCCCCAGGGCCGGTCTGGACGGATGCAGAAAATCTCGCCTCCACCGGGATTCGATCCCCGGACCGTCAAGCCCGTAGCGAGTCGCTATACCGACTGAGCTGTCCCGGCCCACACCGACGTGCTGTACGATTTTCATTGCGTGAACACTGGTATGTAGGTGAACCCACGAGTTCCTGTGTCTTGTATTTTCTTGCCCTTACTCTGTAGATGATTTACAATGAGCGTCATCAGAAGTTGCAACAGACGTGTAAAAAAATGGGTGTATTGTGTAAGAAGGGAAATGAGAATCGGAACATGGCGGACTCCTAAATTTTGACAGCGGAGAAGAAAAAAAAAAATTGAGACGTCTTTTTCATTTGTGGTTTAGCGTTACATTTTTAGAACTACGAGAAACGGCTGGTTAGGTTTACGATCCTGAAATATTCTAAAAGTGAGTAGTTTTAATTGCGTGCGGCAGACGCACTCGTAGCTTGTATTAGTCAGACTTTCACAGCACCACAATAGGTCTTCCCAAGTTTCTGTCGACACAATTTGAGACTTGTGAGAGCAGCTTATTTGCTGCACTAAGTGGCCTCGAATTCTGTTGTTATGAAGCCTGGTTTCGTTACGCATTGCTTTTCGCACGTTGTTTCGTTACCCTCTGATTACCTGAAGCATAAGAGGAAACACTGCATTGTTACTCCACAAGCTGTATGTATACTGCTCTTTAATCTGCCCACCCACGCTTATATGCATCTGTTGGGACGGGCAGAAGGTAGGGAAGGGTGGGATCCTAGCGTCAGTAAATTACTGACATAGTAGACCCAAATTGATATGTAAGGAAATTTTGATGCGTTTCTACTTACGTGCTCATTTTTAGTATTTATTTGCTCTTATCTCTCCTTTATCTTACGTTCCACGATTAATCTCATGTGGATGTAACTCCTTCAGGATCATGACTGCCTGCTTCCAACCATCCAAACGTAAGTAGCTCGTATTGTCGTTAGCTTATTTTTACAGCCTTCCAAAACGCGCCATTATACGACGTAGAACCAGGAGCCTGTATAGGGGAACATCCGAATGAATTTATCTGCGAAAAAGTGGAGGTTTGTGGTGGTCAGGGTCATGACGGGGGATGACAGTGTGGGTGACAGAGAATAAAACCTGTAAGGGATAAGCACGATACTGAAAGATACGCTTGATGAAAAGGAAAATTGCACTGCTATCGACGGCTGTGATGGTGTTGATGTGTAGGAACGACGGTATTGATTAACGACGCTCTTACCGGTGAGGATAAGCACCAACATGTTGGTGAAGGATACGGGTAGGCCTAATGATAAGGATGAACTGAACTTTAAAGGATAGGGTGGAATTAATGATAAGGACACTCGTGATGAAGGGTACGATGGACGTAATGATAACTGTGGGCATCGTGGTAAAGGATATAGGCAGACATGATGGTAGGGTTAAGCATTTTGGTAAATGGTACGGGTGGATGTAGTGATAAGAATACCGTGATACTAAATGATAAGAGGGGGTTAAGAAGATAAAGTATACGATGTTGATAATAACAATAATAATCATAATCATAATCTCTCACAGCTTAGAAAGAGACAAGATCGGATGCTCAGTTGTTTTCAGGGCGTAATGCCTGGGGTTGTTAGGCAGTGCTCACACCCACACTGAATGTTCCCTCTTTTTCCAGGTGGTGGCGCCCCGCAGCAGCCATGGATAAGGAGAACGGGGAGACGGCGGATCGCGGGGAGAAGAGTGGTTCAGCGGCAGGCGCCCCGGCGGACGCCGCCAGCCTGTTGGACGCCGCCAGTCTCTTCGGTGAGTGAAACGATGATTAAGTGGTTTATTTCTTCGATTGATTTGTCTCTTTAGGCATGCGACGATGTGTTTGTATAGTCACATCAACCCACAGTGATGCTGCCCGAACAACAGAAGTCCTTGAAGAATGGGCCCTCTTAGAGGAGGGCAAGCAGTTTGGATCACAGTTTGTAGGAAATGACGTAAAACATAAATGGAAACCCGCATACTAAGAACGAGTTGTGCGGAGTCTAACTCGAGGTCCCAAGTTTGAGAAGGATGAATCCGTAGGCTGGTGTACCCTGTGCTAGGGCAGTCTGAGGTAGACATGTGTGGTTGGACTGGCAGTATTTTCAATCAATGAGCTGGTCCATTCATGAAGTTAATGACTGTAACAAATTGATTTGGTTCGAATTTATTTCTGTAGCCCTCTTGTTTAGCACTGTTCCCTCTTATGGATGTCCATGAAATTGGAGCAGTAGAAAAGCAGGTGAATTAATCTGAACTCTGTGAATAAATTTTTTTTTGTTTTACTGTGGACTGCAGAATACGGTAACTTAATTCAGTTTTTAATCGTGAATGCGTAGCTGCTTGGCCGGTTGTGTCACAGCCCAAGCTGGGTCGATGCTACTCATTGCGAAGGAGAGCTATGTAGGGGGATAGCAGTCTGCAATTGTAATGTATGCTTCGGGTAATATTACCATTTCGTGACGCCGATGTGCATGCTGGCATGATGGGAAACTGAGCCCGTGCGATCAATGATAAAGACATCCTACGGGCGTTTGGATAATGGACCTGATGCTGTAATAATAGCGATCGAAGAGAAAAGTTTATTCGTTAGCCATAACTGTCACGGCTGGTCAATCTGTTGCCAGTCATTTATTTGGGTACAGTATTAGTTGATCTTCTGTACACAAAACTGTCTTGGAAATTTTTTGTAGTTCTGAGGGACTTTAATCTCTCTGACTGGCATGCCTGAGCCTAAATACACACTTCTGCTAAAGTCAGGAAAATTATACAGTCACGGAAACCGAAAACCTGGCCTGCACATGGTCTGAGGTTATGAGGTCGGTGAGTTCTGAGATGGCGGTCTTGAGCGACTTGATGCAGCAAGTAGTCAGTGTGCACGGCGTCACAATCTGTCTGGTACCTAACAGTCCTCTGTAGCACAGTTAATTGAATCAGGGCGTGGACGTTTCTCCTTCACACCTGTGTAGCAGACATCGCCACTAACAGGTCATTTTCATTAAGCAGTAACATACTGGATATAATGGCAATACTGCTGCGGTTCAAAATGGCCTGCGGCTATACCTGCCTTATGCCTTACGTCTTCACGACGTAGTGCTTAATTAAGCACTGGGGCATCTTCAGATTTATAGACTTTTATCGCCAAGGATCAATAAATTAAGCGGTGACTTAAGCTGCAACCAAACATACGTGATGATCATACTGCCACGAATTGGTTTTCCTGCACGGGATTTCCTCGACACCGTAAGTACGGTTAATAGTACAGGATGGTATTGCTGTACACCAGACGTTGAGGGTTTTGCTGGCGTGAACTACACCTTATTTAAGCGGTGGTACCTTCTGCTGTAATTACACTGATTAAATATAACGGCGTGACTCGGTAATTGCAACGTGTGTGGGTAGGATTGCCAGTAAGGAAGGACATATTTTATGTTTTGTTTTGCGTGGATAGGAAATGTCGTGGGTAAATGCGAAGGACACACAGTTTATTTTATGTAAAACTGTCAGCAAGGAGTCCTACGCTACATAGGAGGATAATAGTACGGCCCAGAAGAGATAGGGCATGAAGGTGTAGAATTGATTCAACCGACCAGAGGCAGTTTTATAGCCGGATTTTGCGTGCTAGTTGATGAATCATCCAGCTCTGTACTGTCAGGGAATATTTGGACCACCTGAGTAACGGGGACCTTTATTATGAAGTTACATCGCTTTTTATATCCCATTGTGAAGCCTTGTTAAACTGAAACCAGGAAGCTGCGCGGAATATGTTTGAGATGCCATCAGAGTAAGTGCCCTGTAATTAATTAACGTGGATTTTTGTAATTATTTTATGAAAAAAAGGTACGTCGCGTGTCCACGGATGTAACGTAAAGCATGGAGCTCATATTCAGAGCGTATGGTGTGCTTTTATGAATCGACTGCACAGGTTGTCTCCGACGTGAGGCACGGGTACTTTCCTAAACAAATTGACGCGTTTCGAAAAGATACAAATGGATGGTCGTGTGAGTTATTTATCCCATAACGTGATTATCGTAAGCCCTCCCTGTGGTTGTAAAATGTCAGATTGCATGTTGTTAAAAACAGATCAAATTTACGTTGTTGTTAAAAACAAAACTGGGAGTGTTTGTGTTCGTTAGTGGCATGCAACTGTCGTACATCCTGTAAATGAGTAGAAAGGTGTGCTGCAGGGGAGATCGCTTAAGACTGTAATATCAAGTGGTTCTATTTTGCAATTAGACGATTCTTTTGTATTTTATCAGTATTCTTGTAAAGCACCCTGATGATGGTTGCAAAAGAGACCGAAACATGTAGGTGATTAATAACACATGTTAAGGCATATGTTAGCTGTGTGCATTTGTTGGTGCACTACGTTAGTGCTACATCTGACATTCATTACTTCAAACGAAATTTATTGCCCTAGTAGTTAACGGCACTAAAACGCAGGTAAGAACGATGTAATTGAAAGCAGCACCTGTGGCCTATAGGCCTATACGCTACGAAATAAATTTGCGTTGAGGTTCCGATAAGTCGTGGCCGGATTTATACAACACCAATGGACCTTCATAAATACACAGTCGACGACATAGCAACATTCCTGTCAGTGCGGTGTTGTTAAAGAATTCGCTCATGTCGATATTGTGTCATTTAAAAGATAAGACACGATTTATGGTTTGTGGAGTTTTATTTAGGCCTGTGTAATGTTTTGGGCAGTCTTTGTGCTCGTGCGGATTGCTGGAGCGAGACAGGCTTTTGAGTTAACATCGAGTGGGAAAGCCAAAATTATTAAATATTTTAAAAGTACAGTTTTCAGGAGAGGAGTCGTATCATCGAAATCTAATTACAGTATGCTACGGGTGCTCACAACGGCAAAGCAGGAGTTCGTGAACTTTGTTATTGTTCATGATTGTCTTAATGAAAGCCGTACATAACCAGTATGAAGTTCGGAGCAACTGCGTAGTAGGGTATTGATTCGCACGTTGTGTGATCCATCTGCGTAGATTTAAATATACACTTAAGCAAGAAGATGTATGTTATTGCACAGAACGGATTACACGTAGCTTAGAAGCTTCGTGGCTTCCTTCGTGATAATTATATGAATTGTCGGATTCAAAGCTTGTCGTTGCCACACACCTAGAAATAAAGGGAGTGGAGGGGTGAGTGTGGGGTTGGATAGAGGCAGCGAACCTCTAATTCTAATAGCGTTCCATTGTGGTGCAGCTCCATGGAAATTGCATGTCTTTGTGCTGTGTTTGGTTAAACTTTTCGCTACTTGTAGCACTGTTGTTGGGATGTAAATGACACCCATTTTGCTGGTCACTTATGATCCGTATTGAAGGCGCGAACTGCCGCTACCGAACGTGTAATTAGCCGTTACAGGTTATACTGGTACTTTAGATTCAGAATTGAATATTGTGCATCCTTCTTGCAATTGATACATATAAACCAGTTCATTACCAACAAATTGTACTAATGAATTATCGTTCATTGTGTGTATATAGAGTGTCGACATATAGGATTTACCACTCGATTTAACTGGGAAGGGGGGACCGCGGTGGCACAGTGGTTAAGGTGCTGTGCTACAAATCGGAAGGTCGCTGGCTTGATCCCAGCTGGTGTCAGTGGATTCTTCATTGACATAAAATCCCTCCGATCGCACTATGACCCTGGGGTCGACCCAGCCTCTAACAGAAATGAGTACCAGGAGCATTTCCTGGGGGCAAAGGCGGCCGGCGCGCAAGGCTGGCATCCTACCACCACCCTGTGCCGAAATCTGGGAGCCTTAACTTCCTGGAAACCTGTGGGCCACTCCGGGCCTGTAACAGGACTGCTTTACCTTTAACTGGGAAGACATTTCATTGTTTCAAGACGTTTGGATGCGGCAGATTTTTATGACTTTTGCATTATGATAATTTTAACACAACTTTAATATAACAATGTACATTGTTGTTTGAATAACATATTGACATGCTTTTTTGCCATTTTCAATTGACAAGCTGTGTAAGAATGCTGTACGTGCGTCTGTAAGTATGGATATTCCCTGAAGATGGGGAATGTAGCCTATATATATAGGAGTGTTTTTATATTCAGTAATTCGTGCAGTTTGTGGATGATGAGCCTATTTACATTCAGAAGTCCCGGCCAAACATCAAGTAATGTGGCTGATGGATTTCATTGTTTTTCTCGCACCCTTTGAACGCTAATGTCTTGGCAGTACCTTGGATTCGGCAGTCAGTGACTGAATCAGGCTTCATTTTCTTACAAATATATACGCTGTTTTGTATTAATTATTCTGAGTACTTTTGTTTTACTTTCATTTTCCTATTCCCTTTCAAGAGATGGTAGTTCAAAATGGGTCGGACGGAAGCGCCAAAACTCTTTTCTACCGAGCAAATAGTTCGAAGTACCATTATTGTATTTTGTATCGAACTTAGCTATATATTTCAATTATATATCGGATAAGTCCATTTGGAAGACGAGAAGTATGTAGGAGGATAACATTAATGTTGAGATTGGGAAGACAGCTTTGGGTTTTGATAGGGATAATTATCTGGCAGTCGTGTGCAGTAATGGGCTTTGGTATCAGCAGTGTTCATCCTTCAATAGCTGTTACTCCGCCTGTGTGAATAAACAGGATTTCAGGATGTGAATTGGTGTCGCTTGACTCGGGATAGGATGAAGGTACTTCTGTGAAGACGGTAGTGAACTTCCGCGTTACATGCAAGGTGGGAAATTTCTTGAGTGTGACCTTGTTGAGGTTAGTAAATGATATTCATGGACGAGCCGGTTCATATCTGCGGCAAGTGGAAAACAAGCCCTTGATACATAGCTACTTGAGTCTGCCTATAATTTGTACCAGTTCCAGTAGTGATAGAGGATGGCGAGACGGTCGAAGGGGTGCGAATGTATACTGTGCTGGGTCGTCGGTATTGATTTCTGTCGTCCAAGATGGATCCTTCCTCACTTCTCCAGCACTGAGGAACCTCCTGGCCATCTTGGTGTGAGTCCTAATGCTGGCGGTGCCCAGTGAGGTGAGGAGAGAGGAAAGCGGCTGCCAGGCGGGGGTGGCGCAAAAGACGTCCAGTCTTTTACAACACATCCTTCTCTCTGTCGCGCTGTCTTTCTCTCTTCTGCTTGTAGTCACAAGAGTTTTAGAACTTGTTTCCTTTCTCTTACCATCTCCTGTCCTTGCTCACTAGCTACACTGAGCTCGCCAAAAGCTTCCACCCCTAGAAACCTCCCGCAAGCCCTCGCAATTTGAAGACCCCTTCCCCACTTCTTCCTTTGCCGAACACAACTTCGTGTCCGCTTTCCATCTCTTTTCTTACATCGTGTGAAAATCAATGGAATCGCTACTCGGTAACCAGATTTTTCTTTACGGTGGAAGGTTGGAAACTCGTTTTCCCGCCAAGTAGAATATTTGTTCTGAAGTGTTACAATTTTTGTTATATTAATTATATTCGTCTAAACTGACGTTTAGCGCACATATCACGCTACATTACGTTCTCCTACGCGTTTCGGCGCACGTCGGCGCCATCTTCAGAGAATGTCATATTTAACAGCGAGTTAATACGCTGAAAATCGAAAAGTTAAATGTAAGATTCCCTCAAAATGGCGCCGACGTACACCCAAACGCGTAGGAGACTATCATATAGCGTGATATGTGCAGTAGGTGCATTAAATGTCGGTTTAAACGAAACACAGTTGATATGAACCCAATGCACGTTGTAAACAATGTTAAGATTTTTGTTGTATGTTTATATTAGCTTTGGTTTCTGCACCGTTGTTGTGTGTAGACGGTTTCGAGTGTGAATAACAACACCAGACACAACTTTAATATGTTAGACTGTTGATTAAAATCTTTAATACTTCACCACATTACTACTAACCAGTGGGCATCACCAAGGATATACTTGATAAAATTGGTCTATAATTACAACATAATTATAATTACATAAGTTAAAAAACTCCACGTGGAATACAGTTCAAATTGACGCTTTATGCATCACTGACCTTGTGATAGAATTGTTCGTGTTTAAAATGTTAGCGGTGTATCACAGCCATAGATTGGTCTAGCTTGCTTTCTTTTCGGAAACCGCATATCGTATTAGCATTTATGGGTATATTAAGGTAATCATATGGTTTGCTGTGATGGGGCTTACATATTGTGCAGCAGTGTGAGTTCATGTTCTTATTTATTTCAGTAAACTTTTATTGAATTTATACTGTTCCCAGTTCACAGATAGTACAGTCCATTACATCGTATAGACAAACCGGTGAATACTGTATAGAGGAGGGCTGGCAGACTTATACCACAGGAGGGCCACATAATTCTTAAGGACTGGCCTGAGGGCCGCACTTGTGTTTACATGCATCAAAAAGTGAATTAACAGTTACGCCGTTACTTACAAACAAATTGTGTTGTTGGTAGTATTAAAGCGACTGAGAGCCTCATTTACTTACCTTGAGGGCCGCATGTTGGTCAGCCCTGGTGTGGAGGAAGAATCGGTGTTTTGTTGTCAGAATCTTACGAAATTCGTAGTTCCATCCTGTGGGCAAAACATAGAATTTCTTAATTTCGAAATGTGCCGTCCCCGTTGTATGTAGTAATTAACAGGTAGTGTAATTACAGTCAGTAACACAACAATGTATATCTAATTGACGTTTATTAAAAAATGATAAAAACTACATGTTTCGGCAAACATTGACCATCATCAGGTTTTTCATCCGAAAGATTTGTATGCTGTAAGAGTGTTTATATAAAGCATGCAGCTGTGTATCGATGTTGAGATCTCATCATCGAAGATTTTGGGTTAAACATGGCCTACAGATGTGGGCAGTGAGCAAGTTGGGGAGGGAGGGGTGCGTTGTACTTTAGTGTCCAATGGCGTCTACAACGGGAACAAACTGGACACCAACGTACAACGCAATCCCCCCCCCCCCCCCCCCCCCCCCCCCCCCCCCCCCCCCCCCCCCCCCACCCCCCCCCCCCC
>Ga0136643_10014759_pt1 | contig 11737 bp, 6 predicted proteins | sample TergutLab28metaG_FD_96883 | JGI IMG/M metagenome (GOLD analysis project Ga0136643, IMG submission 96883) | Labiotermes labralis P1 segment gut microbial communities from Petit-Saut dam, French Guiana - Lab288 P1 (version 3) (version 3) | ecosystem: Host-associated > Arthropoda: Insects >...
AAGTAAGTAGTTCGTTTCCTACCCAGAGTGTGAGAAGTTGTGTGCATGATACCGAGGCTAATTGTGCATAGATTTTCAACGGCGCCTGCATACACGTAAACAGCTGTAAATTTGAATAATCTGGTAAAATAATAAGAAGAATATTTTATGGTTTACAGTTATTTATTCCCGATTTGATACCTATAGAACACTTAGATTCCCTGAGATTAAGATATGCGAAACGGCTGATGAGCTGGTTTAGGTTATATAACTAACTGGCTAATTCATGTAACAGAGGTCTTCCTAAGAAGTTCCCCCGCATTTTACGAAGCCCGAAACTTCATTAACGCCTTCACCAGCGCCCTCTACCTGTCCCTACCCTGAGCCAGATCAGTCTAGACCGTGCCTCATCCCACGTCTTGAAGATCCACTTTAATATTATCCTCACATTTGCATCTAGGTCTTACAAGTGGTCTCATTCCCTCAGATCTTCCCACCCAAAACCTGTATGCGACTTTCTTGTCCCACATACGTACCACGTTCCCTTTCCACCACATTGTTCTTGACTTCGTCACCCGAATAATATTTGGCGAAGTGTGCAGATCATAAACCTCGTTGTTGTACATTGTGTACTTAAAACCCATTTTAATATTATCATGTCATTTCAACTCTATCGTGCGTACCGTCTCTGAAGGTTCTCCGTTTAAAGCTATAGATATGTATTTACGTTACACATCTATCACTGTATGAAATTAAGCTTCACGGCATTCCTTATTAAATTACATTTTTTGACTCAGGGTATAGAGCTTGTGAGGGTCTTCAGGCTTAATTTTTTCTGTGGGTCTCTACATGGTTATTACATTTATCGATAAGGGAAACAAGTATTCAACACACACCGTTGTACAGAGCGACTGAAGTGTTTTGGTGTTTCCTGTGCAGGTTCAGTTTGTTTCGCTGCCCACATCAATGAAATATGCGGCATTGTAACAAATATATTGTAGTAAATACTGACAAAATTTGCAGTCGCTCTTCGTGTTTGATCCTTTAAGTTTTTCCGGCTTACAGGCACTGTCGGAAATTAAACATTACCTTTCACTAAGCCCCACAAGAAAAAATATAGGTTATCTGATCTAGAGATAGCTGGGGCCAGGAAGTGGACATTTTCCGTCTGAACCATCACTCAGGCAACTGTCTATTCAACACTTTTCTTGTCATTGTTACTGGTTTTTGTGACACCGTAATACCGAGAAAATGTGACTTGCTTTAGTGTATCTAAAACAATGAGAACAACTGCAACTTGTGATTTTAATAATTTCTTTCCTCTCTCTCTCTCTCTCTCTCCCTCTCTAAACTTTATCTACATTTGTTTTTGGCGTGACAGCCCCCCTGTGGGCCAGGGCACCCTCATTCACTAGGTTTCTAGATCACACACAACGTCCCACCACATTTCTTTAGGACTCCTCTGGACGAGTGATTAGCTGGTCGCAGAGACCTCTACCTGACAACACACAACACTCATAACAGACAAACATTCATGCCCCCGGTGGGATTCGAACCCGCAATCTCAGCAGGCGAGCTGCCGCAGACCTACGCCTTAGACCGCGCGGCCACTGGGACCGGCTTATCTAAGTTTAGATCACAAAAATATTTTTTTTTATCATCTGGCTCTCCCTTACATATTTAAACATAGCTTGTGGAGTTTGACTTCCCATATACGGCTGTTACGCCAGTTGACTTTCACACAAACATTGAATGTTGTTTTATTGCTGAAACACACTATTCAGAGGAACTAAAGTGAAATGCCAACTTGATGCAACTAGGTTATTTTATTCATTTATTCTTTGCTCGACATGTTTCGGGTACATACGCCCATCATCAGGAGCATTAGATGTTGAGTTTTAGCATACGGTTTTCTGCACCGAGTTTTTGGATGGGTGGTGGTCTTGAAAGCCGCTGCGTAGGTCGTGTGTACGGTGCGGATGGTGCCGTGCGAGCGCATCAAGTTGGCATTTCACTTTTTTTCATGGGGAAGATGCACGGTCCAACAAACCTCAAATTCAGAGGAACATTTCGTCTTCCGCAATAGTCCCATCCTATTCATGCAGAATTCAAAACCTATTGTGCTATAGTTTGTTGTTAACATGTTGGAGCGGTTACAGTCCTTAAGGCCGGACAACAAGGCATTATCGAATATTTTTCCTCACACTTGCCGGGGGTGCATTGACCTAGCGGTAAGCCCGACATGCTGACTTCCTTGGACTTGGCAGATAAGCGTGCAGAACATAATCAACTGTTCCCGCACTCTCGCTTGGTCAACGTTAGCTGTTTCTCTCACAGACGTAGCCTGTGCCTACCTCCACTTTTTGATGGACTTCGCGGTTAGAAAATTCTCTTCAGCTCTGAATTTTACAGTAGATCTCAGGAAATCGTGAACTATGGTTATACCTAATGTGACCTATTAGCTACACGAGACAAATCCCAAATACAACAGTAACCTCACAGTCTACTGCCCTGGATCGCCCACAGTACGCCATCTGTTTATTCTTTTATACGGAAATATGCAGATGTGGTCATTGGTCTCAGATATAGCAGAATATAAAATTGTCGCTTCATGCTTTACAGCATACGTGTGTCCATTTATTATAGTTAATATATTAATTCAGCTGTGTATAGTTACATTTCGTTCCGTCTTAGACACGGTTCCTGCGAGTGTCACATGCAGTGCCGTACGTATGGTCGTATCATTGCACGCCGATGGGCTTCGCCGATAATAAAAACAGAAGCAGGCGGAAGCAAATGCCTATCCTTCGGGACTATCTAAAGCTCTGAATATGCGCGGTCCACACATTGTCCTGCCTGCACTTCTGACATATCCAATTGTGTTAATCATAAAATCTTGTCCGCCTGTATGAATACTTATCTGGATCATGGTTCTACCTTTCTTGAATCCCAGACAATAATGAAACTGTGGTGTGGTGGTAGGTGGCTTCCTGCGTAGGTAGTTAGATAGGTAGGTAGGTAGATAGGTAGGCAGGTATGTAGGTAGGTGGGTGGGTGGGTTTGTTAGTTGGTTGGTTGGTTGGTAGGTAGGTTGGTAGGTAGGTAGGTAGATGGATGCATGGATGGATGGGTGGATGGATGGATGGATGGATGGATGGAAGGGCGGGCGGGCGGGCGGTTGGATGGATGGTTAGGTAGGTAGGTTGGTTGGTTGGTAGGTAGGTAGGTAGGTAGGTAGGTAGGAGCGTAGGCAAGCATGAAATATAAGGTTTCATTAAAAACAAGGAAAATGCTTTCCCTACATCTCGTGGGAAAACCCGACTTGATTTTTAGGATCTTCTAAATGAAATAATCGGAGGGCTCAACTACTTCAGAACACGTAACGACGACGGCCTTCTAGAATATGAATTGACAATTTTCCTCAAAAACTCTTTAAGGTTTTTCACCCAGCTGCAAATATCCACCTTACATAGTTATTGCTATTTGTCATTGTGTCAGTTTCACGAGGTTTCACACTCTCAGACCTTCAAAATCGTGCTACAGTGTTGTGGTCTCCTCCGGAGATATCAGTAAATAGAGTTACGTCACTGCTGATTGCGCCACAATATTGTTAAGACGTAAAGCATAACACAGACAGTTTCAGATTAATGTTAATATGGCACACAAATGGAACAACATTTGTGTTGCTGCCGGCAATATTTTGAGGTAAATTAAAATTGTCTTTAAGCTTTCTAATTATGCTTGTAACGCGGTGCTGATACATAGCCACTGAGAAAGTATTATGACGGAATTGTACTTTATATAGTTATAGAAATTTAATAGAATTGTAGTAGAACATTACTGGTAGAATATATTTAAATATATATTGCACATCGCAACAAAACAAACCAATTGTTCCTCTTTTCGAATAAACGCTTTACTGTGAAGACGTAGAGGAGATCACTAAACAGCTCTGTCTGTTTTTATGAATATACATGGTGAGATTCACGCTCCAGTCGCTTTATTCCCAGTTAAAGTAACCCCGGTATACACCGGTTAGGCGTCTATGGTGAAGCCCAAGCACTTTCTTAGCGCTGTGGATGAACAAAATCTTAGCACTGACCGGAAATTTAAACTCGAATTTCCGATCGGTCAGCTGATAGCCTAGTTTTGTAGTGACTGCGACATCTCGGAATGCAAGTTGCGGACGATTATCTCACAACTGTATTCACTACTTCATATTAATCACTGGGGATCTCAGTTCTTTGATCACCCGATGATTTAATTCCGCTTATTTTATGTACTGTTGTAATTGAGCGTTACGCTGTAATTATTTGCAGTTCTTCCTCTCTGTTATACTCCGTTGTTAAATGTGCTCGCAGAGGGTGGCTGCACATACTGAACATTATCTTTTGTTGTTGTTGTTATTGTTGGTGTTGTTTCATGTCACGTGCTGGGGTACTCACTACTTTAGGTAACGACTTACCCCATTCACATACACAGAGAGAGAGAGAGAGAGAGAGAGAGAGATTGTGTTCATCTAAAATCCTAGTAAATTTAGGTGAGAATTTCCTACAACAAAACAAGGAAGATGATTTTTTAATGTAATTGAAAGCTTACATTCAACAATACATACCTTCAGATTTTTATCTTTAGAGAAATTTAAATACTCCAGTGTTTTCAGCTGCACACTGAAAATAAAGAGGCACTTCACCAAGGCATTTTTTTGTACATGTTAAACCAAATACCGCCGCCCCGGAACCCTTAAAATTGCGCGACAGCCCTTAATCAGACTGTCCCTTTGTGCATTGATTCAGGTGCAGGCACTTTGAGCATTTGTTGTCAATTTTGTCTAGATGAACAACAATAAACAACAGTTCTTGAATTGGTGACGTGTATTGTAAATTTATTGTGTGGGTTGTAAATAAATATTGCTTAGTTATGATGTTTCTTCTTGAATGGAATCTTTCAAATAAACTGAATGACCACTCATTGCTGGACGTATATTTTTATGAATCCGTGTGTGCGGTACACACACACACACAAGCATATATATATATATATATATATATATATATATTTATTTACACACACACACACATACATATATATATATATATGTGTGTGTGTGTGTATGTGTGCTTACTAGATTTTCTACCTTATTGTATTACAATTTAATGCTGCCGGAAGAATACAGTTATTGTATCACCTTAGAATAAAGAATATACAAAACATTATACGATTACATCACATGTGACATACAGACTGACCTTCTCTGTGTTGTGTTTGTGACTGCTGGGAAGGTGGTCCATATTTGTATTCTTGTGTTTATTACTGTTATAAACTGGTATTACATTCATAACTTTTAGTAGCATATAAAAAGTGAAACTACTGTGTTCTTTAACTCTTTGCTCTGCAGTTATAACAGTATTTTCTGTGGAAAATATGACACCTGTAGAAACACCACTGTCGGTCTGTATCGTGATTATGTACGTCACCATCATCATCATCATCACTATCATCATCGTCGTTCGTCCCGAGTTAGGCCTTGATAGACCTGTATCGGCCTCGTCGAATAGTCTCTTCAAAAGTCTTCCAAGCCTTCTTCGTCAATTTGGTCTACAATTCACCATTACTTTAGGCATTCTGATGTTGTTCATTCTTGCTACATGTCGCAGCCAATCTGATTTGTATCTTCTTAGCTCAATTCAACTAGTTGTTCTTTGAACTCTCCCAAAATTTTTGCTTCCATTTTGTGGTCGGAATGGGTGTAGCCGGTTGTTTGTTTGAAAAATTTAATCTCGATTGATGTCAGTCGTTTCTTATCCCTTTTCTAAGGGTCCAAATTTCACTTACACCATAAACATCGCAGTACGAAATTAACTTTGGTTTGTGCAGACTATATTTGTAAAGAATATATACTGTAATTTGTCTTATGGTTGGGGCCAGTAACTGCAATTCCATAGACACATGTAGATAAATCACGAGACTGATTATTCAGTAATCATATTAATTTCTCATATATATGGATTCTAAAAATCATACATCACAATTGGTTTGAAGTTAGCTCATATTGGAACGTTTCATGTTGTAACACTTGTTGTGGGACTGATTACACCTACTGCTTTCATCAGGTTACATTTTTAGTTACAGTTTTTTCTTCGCCCCAAGGAGATTAAAGCTTTCTGAGATGTGGACATATTTTTCCTTAGGATCGTAATGACAATTTTCTTGGACCGCTTAACACGGAAACTGAAGGTAACGTCATCCTTCGAAACATCGGGAATTACCTAGAACACAGGGTAAAATCTCAGAAGACGCTAATGTTTAGGGGGCACTGCTGTGAAAACCTCAAATCTTATGCATTGCGTATATTTGAAAATTGAAAGCAAAGGGAAATACATGTATATTGTAAAGGAGAAATTGAGCGATTTTATAGGATAGACTCTAAAACACGAACACCTCAGGAACGTTTAAACCGCTGACTAAGAATGAATTTTGGAGGAGAAAACGGATCAGTCGTGAAGAAGCGCGGGGTGTCTCTTTCTTGGAAGGATGAGATGGAAGTGTGGGGTTGAAGAGCTTCTGGAAGAATAGGCTTGCTAGAAAATATCAGGAGTTGATATGCGGTGAAACGTCATAGCGTGGGCGCTTAGTGATGCTGAAACTCGCCATTTTATTATAAAACTGGCAGATTGGATTTCCAGATATTCTGTAAATTTTATTGTGGTAAAATTATTTTGCGGAGTTGAAAGGCGAAACAATGTCCAGAAGGCGACGCCGGATGGTATTAATACAGTTCTGGTGAAAAATTGCGACTTCTGGGATATGCCAGCTTTTACTCTGGCATATGCTATCAACCTTACAGTTAAAGCTTGCTGCCTGCTGTAGCTGGTTACGGTACCCTGAAAATGGGGGTAGCAAATTCCGACAAAGAGACTAGTATCTTTCTACCAATCTGTATCATATCGCATGACACTTAGATCTCAGCATTTAGTAGGCTACTTATAAATTATTATTTTGTTAACAAATGAATAAATCGCTTTTTAACTCATTAGTAGTGCTTCGAAAATATTTTAGCTTACACATACAGCCTTATCGTGTAAACATGCATGTGACATTTTATGTTTATGGTTCCGTGCATCGCTGATCTATATTAATAATAGTCCGAGATGCAACACAAAGCAGCCTATTCATTATCCTGCAAGTTCACTCTACATGTTTCGGGTGTCAACCACACCCATCATCAGGAGTACACAAAACTGTAACTACAGCCTCCCGTACTGGTCATAATTTTTGTGCAGCTACCTTCGTCCAACGTGGCCAAGCTAGCTTGGCCACGTTGGAGAGAGGTAGTTGAGAAGTACGGGAGGCTGTAGTTATAGTTTTGTGTACTCCTGATGATGGTTGTGGTTTACACCCGAAACATATAGAATGAACTTGCAGAAGAATAAATATATTGTTTTGAGTTGCATCTCGTTGGGCAATTATTAATATGCACATGCAAATTATATTTGGTTTTGCGTTACCATAACAATTCTATTGACGCTAAACATAATAAACGTGCCTTTTAAAGTGCCCAGAATTATGAAATATGTTTGCAAAATGACACATTTGTTACAAGATATTTTCGTGGCAAGACAGTACGATACCTAAAACTTTATGTTGTAAATCAAAACATACGGATGTAACAAACATATGGCGGTCAGTACTGAGCAGGGTGGTCGGAGCGCCAGCGATAGGTACGCCACAAGCCTGCGTTTCGAACGGACCGACCTCTGCGATTCACAGATTCTTCACATATAAAAATATCACTAAAATAAACATTCGCGGGAGCTTGTCCAGCTTCACCTTCTGTTACGAATTGCGTTGGTGCCTTCAGCGTAATATAGAGGACATAATTTAATTTTAGTATGTTACTGTACTTGGTTGAATCAAACGTAAATTAGTGGACTAAAGAAAGGAAACGAGGAAGAGATAGTGTACCAGACGAAGAAAGAGAAGAAAGTTGTAGGGAATTTATGCAGCAAAGAGAAAGAAATAGAGCATAAGAACAAAATACAACAAGAATAAAAGGTATATATTCAAAAAAAGAGAGGCGAAGGAGAAAGAAGTGTGAGAGAAAGGGTAGAGAAAATCTCGCCGAGAGAGACGACGATTGTTTCTCTTCTGAAAATTTCGTGTTTCTAGCTGACTGACCGAATTAAGTGACATAGATAGATTTCCATGAGGACATTAAAGAAACTACTGCATATAAGTTAGGTGGCAAGCACGCTGATATGCTAAATTCCGCTTCCGTGGCATTAAGTAATATTCCTGTCACCAAATTATTGAATTTTACGTAGCACATGACAACAAATTCATCTTCTGTATTTCAGATTCTTGAGGCTTATATTTGCATGCTAAAATAAATATTTTCTTCTTATATCCAGGAACTAATCCTATTAATTCCTCTACTGTCCTCAGTATTTTCGTTCTGATTCTTTTCATCCTAATATTATTAAATAAATGACAGAAAGTGTGAAGCTATTCTTTATTGAACGCCTTTTTCTTCAACCTAGTGTGTCTACGATTAGGTATGACGTAGGTACCTAATCAATGCATTTATTTATTTTTGGTTTACTCAACGATGCTATTAGTGTCCCAGAACATGTAACGTTGAATGTTGGGAAAGTAAATGAATAACAAGTACAGTTTCTAGAAGGACGTAAAGAGTGAAAAAGTAAACATTTAACAAATGTACGAAAATACATTAAAAATTAAGACAAGAAGGTATCAAAGAAAATGAAGAGAAAACTAATAAGTTATGAGGTACCTGGATATTATTAAATTCCACTGATGACGCGGGAATTTGATTTCCAACTACTGTCCTTGACAGAGGAGTTATAATGTATAATACCCTTAAATGCATTCACTGCCATGCGGTGTAACGAGTTCTGCATTGAAGGTGTAGGGGTCTGTCGGAGACCACGGCAACCTTATGTACGATAGTGACTTGGCTTAGATTAGAATTGCACACCTCCTGAGTGTAAGTCAGCATTGTTACCTCTTCGAATATTTCACCCGTTGGTATCAACCAAGATGTCCTGTAACATCCTCTATTAATTCCAAAGAAATTTCTTTTTATGCTCGCTAGTAACAGTGGGTTAGTCGGGACTTGACTGTAGGCTAATATTGCTGCTTAAAATATAATATAAAATATATATAATACAGTCATACACAAATTTATATTTTATTATATTATATTAGATTATAATTCCAGCTACAAGTTTCGGCCCAATTTTATGGCCATCTTCAGGCTGATCCTTGAACAGGTGGAATGTACAACTGTGTAAAAAGAACAGCCTGAAGATGGACATATAATTGGGCCGAAACATAAAACTGGACTTATAGTCTAATATACTCTAATAAAATATAAATTTGTGTATGACCGAAGAATGAAAACCAACTAGATGCCACTTTATATTCTATTGTACTTCTTATAGGCTCAACATGTTTCGGGTACTACTATGCCCATCATCAGGAGCTCGCGACTATAATGTTGATTACCACATTGGTCGTTTCGTTCTTGGTTTGCTGTAGGGTGGAGGTTAGGTGCGGTTAGGCTGGAGTAGTGTTCGGGCTGCAGCCCGAACACTACTCCAGCCTAACTGCACCGCAAATTAATGTGGCTGCTGTTGTTCGCAAGTGTTGTGTACACACTCTTCAGCTCTTGTAACACCACTCGAATGGACGAAGGAACGCAGCCCCTGCGTTTACTCTTCTCACTCCACCTAAACACACAATGCAGAGCGGGTGGCCGAACTCCCAGACAAAGCGGTAAATCCATGGTTATCTTCCGGAGGAATTAAGGTAGCTCTTCGTGGATCAAGCGGGAAGCGAGACCTGACACGGGTGGGATTCCGCTCTTTGACTTAACCCCCGCCGACCTGTATTATAGCCTTATGTTGATAAGTCCTTTCTGTGCTACACCGTCACTTTCATTTACCTTACAGACGGAGAACTCAAAATTAACGAAATCCCTTATCACTACTTACAGATTTGACATCATAAATTACTAGTAAAAAAAATCCCATTGGAAATTCTATAGCTGTCTGTCTGAGATAATGGAGATAGTGGCTGTGTGTTAGAGGGTGTCTGTGTATTTACGGAGGTCGTCTTAGGATTACTGCCGTCTATTACAACATTACACAGTACATCTATTGTGAGTGAAGGACATAAAGAGATAGCCAGCCGTTGAAGGCCCTATAGTAACTGTATATTCCACCTTACATAACATTAAGCAAGTATAAAACTTGTCATACTGTGCACTTCTATGTTTGATATGTTTCTCACAGCAGAGATCAGTTAGTTAGTTCAATAGATTTAACCGCCTTGTCATGATTATGGAAAGGAGTTGGCGTTTTGGTAAACTGAGAACTGAATTTACGTGTATACTTAAGATAAAAGTTACTTTTCGAAGTGTTCAATTGACATAAACATTGAAATTCAAGGTTCCTGGAATGTTTGACTGTGTCATTGATTAAATGATTTCTACTTACCCAAAGGGGGCAGCCGAATGTTCTAGAAGAATTAAATCTTCAGCATCGCTTTTGTGAGAACCCTAACATTTCGCTCGACATAGACCTTTTCCAGGGAACATATCTCTTGACAGATGCTGACCTCATAAATGAACTTGTTTTTATGTAAAATGAAAATTCTTTACAGTTTTCACGACAGCCCATCAATGGTTCTTACTCTCTATCAGGTAAATTCTGTAGTACTTCCTCGTATCTCATTTATTCAGGTACATTTCAAGACTATCCTCTCAATTTGTGATTAAATCTCCTAAGTTTTGTCTTCCATTCAGATTCTGCGATTACAATTTTGTATATTTCTTTCCTTGTGTCATCCCAATATTCGTTTATTTCTATATTTCTTTCTCCCCCTATTCCATTCTTGCTTTCGATTCTTACTTTTAAATATTATTTATTTACATTAAGTTTTGTTTGTATACAACCTTTTGGTACATTAAACGCGAAATTTAATGATATACTATTGAACCGCGTCGAGCAGAACCAAAAGTTTTTAAATCCAGCGACTTCAAAACGATGCGATCTGCCTCTTGATAGTTGTGCGCGTTTTATTCTGTGTAACAAATCCTCTGAACAACCCGACCACGATAACAGGGTAACATATTACACAGAGAAGGTTACGTTAATGCTGTCAAGGCGCCTTTAGGTCCCGCATTAAGTTACGACGTCAGTACAGGAGTTTTACAAATGGCCTCCTTTGATTACATTTACATAATACTTCCTCCCCTTTTTCTCAAGAAAGTGGAAAAAGAAATTAACCATTATGTCTTCCGAAATGCGCCGATTTTAATGCAGTGAGTCGTTACTAGTTAGGAATAACCCGTGAAGGTGTATTTTAATGTCTATTGGTGAATGTTTATTGGAAAGTAAATTTGGTTATAAGAAGGGAATTAATGATAAAATCTTTAGATATGCAGTCTATTTACGTTGAAGATAAAATAAAATCTTCAAGTCTATGTCAACAAGGGGCTCAGAATATTCTTACATAAGAGGGATGTTGGGGAGGTTAAATAGTAATTTGATAATTTGAGGTTTGATTCAAGTTTTACAGCATTTTACGCCGTTCCGACTGGTAAATATTAACTGACAGTTTTCCGTGTTTCATACAGATTGGGGAATTTCTTGACCAGCCAAATGAATTTAATGTGCTCAGTGACTGCCTTTAGGGCTGAAGTTATTTAGATAGGTAGTAGGTAGGTAGGTGG
>Ga0136643_10014765_pt1 | contig 11734 bp, 7 predicted proteins | sample TergutLab28metaG_FD_96883 | JGI IMG/M metagenome (GOLD analysis project Ga0136643, IMG submission 96883) | Labiotermes labralis P1 segment gut microbial communities from Petit-Saut dam, French Guiana - Lab288 P1 (version 3) (version 3) | ecosystem: Host-associated > Arthropoda: Insects >...
AAAGGGAAATTCTCCCCCTCTTTGAACCCCCCCCCCCAAATACACAGCCCGCCGTTCTGTGGTAGTCCCTGTGTTCCCCCACAACGTAACCAGAACATCATAGGCCCTACATACCAGTAGGATGGGTCATTACTTACCCTCTCACCGCCTGGTTCTAAATATAGGCTTAATAATGAGTTCTGAAGACGTTACTTGGGTCACCGTTTCTTACATAAAATAAAAGGAGAGTGTGATGACTACAGATTATCGTATTATGGCTGAACCTAGAGCGTGATTATGAATTGTACAATGCTGATTTGCATAAAGTGTTAATGATGCTGGGGACAATTTTTTAAGTTACACAATCCATTGGAGTGCGCGCACGAATGTTTCATTTGTTCTCAAGAGTGAAGCAAGTTACATGGACAGAGGGCTATTTTACGATTTGCTTCCAGTTAAGCGTGGATTACCTGAAGCTATTTAATTTCACGTTTTGTGGTTGTTAAAAATAAATTTATTGCCACACTCACATGTCATCTGGGCTACTGACAGCTGTCGTGTAATCACTTCATTCCACAGTCACGAACGTTATTAATTAATATATTCGTCTTTTCCGGATTTAAGGATTAAAACTTTTCCGCTATTTTGTCGTTTATCTCAAATATCTGCTGTTTTGATTTTGCAGAGTTCCAGAGACGGTTTTCATCAATTTTTTCCAAATATTTTAGACATTGGTTTTGATAGGTTTCATTATTTCCTGACTTTTCTTATGCCCATTTCTGTCGAAATATCTTAAGTACTTTCATTATCCGTCAGTCGCTATCCTGGATGCTCGAGAATAGGATACTCTGGAAGGTACTTGTTCCTAAGTGGGACAAGGTGACAAGGGAGTGGAGAAGACTGCATAACGAGAAGCTGTGTGATCTATACTCCTCACCAAGTATTTGGTTGATCAAACCAAGAATTAGATGTGTGGGGTTTATAGAACGTGAGGAAATTGGAGATGTGCGTACAGGTGAGGGAAAATGAGGGGAAAAGACCACATTGGAGGCCTAGGGGTAGATGGGAGGATAATATCAAAATGGATCTTCAGGAAATAGGATGGAAGGTCGTGGACTGGATTGATCTGGCTCAGGATAGTGACGGGAGGCAGACTGTTGTGAATGCGGTAATGAACCTTCGGGTTCCATTAAAAATGCAGGGAATTTCTTGACTAGCTGAAGACCTATTAGGTTCTCAAGAAGGACTCTTGTCGATGGAGTTAGTGACTATCCTGCCCACCGCTCTGACGACACGCATCTCTCCCTTCTCCATTTTTCTTATTTTTCGCGTCAGCATTAAACATTTCGATCAATATAAAGCAGTGTATTGATTACTGCAGTAGAGGCGTCTTGCAATGTTTGCTTTCGGAGTTTTTCCTATCCAGTTTCACGTAAACCCTGAATGGATTTCTCTTCTCTCCATGTACGAGCCGCATGTCCTACCCTCGCCCAAATACTGCTTGACGAATAGCACAGATTATGAAGATACCAATGCATTTTCCACCACCAGTCTGTTACTTCTTCCCTCTTAGACCCAGTGACGTCCCATCCACACTTTATTGTCGGGCATCCTCAGAGTTTTGTCCCGAATGTAATAAAGTTTGGCGCCAATACAAAACATAAAGAAAAGTTATGTTCCTGCGTATTCTAATCTTCGTGTTTGGAGATGACAGACGTTTCTGGGCCAAATCGTAGCAAGCGTTCTACGAATTTAAGCACTGTGTGTGCAAATGTTATGTCAGAAATGTGAGGTCATAATGCCGCTGCAGACATGGGCATGGACTTTACGAATGTTGTCATTAAAACACTGCAAATATCCACCAGTTGGTGTAGAGGGAGAGACAAGAATTAGACATAACCATAACCATATCGGTGTAGATCGCTGGCGTTGTCGGGCACAGTGTGTGATCAAACCCTATGCAATTTACTGCCTCATCCATTAACACACGATGGCTATCGCCATCTGTATTAATAACTTACCCGATGCCCCGCCCTCTGCAGCAGGAATTGATAAGCGAGGAGTAGAGATTGCTAGTTCGTGGGTAAGAAATGGCACGCGTGAGCCAAACTGTGGCGCAGTTTCGTGTAAATTAGAAGGGGTCTTCTGGGGGTGAATTGGAACCGATACATCTCCACATGAGACGAACGGGGTTTGCTGTTACGTAGACGAGAGGGGTGGGCCTTTGACAAAAATTTGGCTGTGTCCACCGTGCCGAACTTGGTCAAGAGATTCCTTTCCTCAAATAAAATCGTATATTAATGTTTTTTCTCCCTCAGTTATGCTAATTGCACCACCAATCGTATCCGTAATTTATTCCCCCTAGATACATTTCCTAAGGACGGATACAAGTTATACATAACAGTATTTTCTTTGACGTCCCGTTTTGTCTTCTTTTACTTAGATCCCAATGTTCATATGCCCGATTCAGACACTCTCAAGTTATGCGAGCTTTTAGGCGCGTTCGCAAATTTGCGAAAAGCATCTGTTAGATTTGTCGTATCTGTCTTTCCGTCTGTCCGTCCGCCTGCATGGAACGGCTATGCTCCCACTGGACGGATTCTTATATAATGTTTGGTATTTGATCTCAGTAATTAATCAACTTGATGCACAAAATTTTTGTTTTACAATAAGTTTATTTCATGCCTCTACATGTTTCGAGCACATGTGCTTATCATCAGGAGGTCAAAATTGCATTACACAGCCTCTGGTGTCGTCACACCTATAGGTGTGTAATGCAATAATGAAATAAACTTATTGTAAAACAAAAATTTTGTGCATCAATTTGGTTAATCACTGAGATAAATATACTGAGATGCACGGTCAGCAAAACTTTAAAATTTGGTATTTGAGTATTTTTTGAAAATATGATTAGAAAAGTAAAGTGTCATTAAAATACGACAAGAATAACAGGTACTTTACATGAAGACCGATATACATATTTCATCTCATCTCGCGCATTTCTTCTTAGAATGAGAATTGTTTCACACAAAAATCGTAGAGACGATCAAAACACACATTTTATGTTTAATTACTTTTTTTTCGAAAGTTTTGCAGTTATGAGATAATGTGAGAAAATACTGCAGAGCCGGACAGGCCACAGATAAGAGTATGGCGCATACGCATTTCATGCTGGATACCTAAGACTACGAACACACACACACACACACAGAATATGTAATACTTATTGCTTGTCCTCTGCAACAATGGTTCCACGAACGCGCCTCATTGTTACGTTATAGTGCATTGCCTGTCTTAATTGTATTTTAGCAGCCGTGCTGTTAAGGTTTCCGTCCCCCTGGAATGCGACGCCACGTCACTTGGTGATCCGTGCCGGACGGTGTTACATCTCAAAAGAACGGAGATCTTGCTCAACACGCGCCCTTCCGTTTAGGTTAGAGATTAAGTTTAAAGCCCACAGAACATAAGAATATTATTTTTTTTTTTAATGATTGGAGCTTCAGATTTTCATGCTGTAAGTGGAAGTTTTACCGATCCCAGTGGCCACTTAGTCTAAGGCATGGGTGTCCAACCGTTTGCTGGGATTGCAGGTTCGAATCCCGTCAGCACCATGGGTGTCTTTCTTTTTTGAGTGTTGTACTGTAGAGATTTCTGCATGTTGCTAATCACTCGTCCAGAGGGTTTATACCAAGTATGGTGTGTCTGAGTGTGATCCTGAAGCCTTGACATTAAGGAGGCCAGCTAGAGGCTGTTGCGCCGTAGAGATGGGAAGATTAAACATTCTGGAGAAAATATTGGCGCACGTTTTCCTAATGTGTTCTGGTCTTAAATTCTTTCTGAATACAACAGTGATATGTTTCAGTTGTTCCGAAGTATTTGTTGATAGTAAATACTTATTGCACAGGCCCTTTGGGAATTAATTTCGTTAAATTTTGTCCCGAGAAAGGTACATAAATAAACACAAAAGAAAGCTCTTCTGGAAATGCTGGTTGTCATGCTATTCACCGCCGCCTCGGGCGTCGTCTACCTATCTGGTAATTTCGAACCTATCAATGTCGTTATCAGCCATTTAATACTACTCTATGTCATTTTAGTGGGGACCGCGGTAGCACAGTGGTTAAGGTGCTGTGCTGCAAATCGGAAGGTCGCTGTTTCGATCCCAGCTGGTGTCACTGGAATTTATCATTGACATAAAATCCTTCCGATCGCACTGTGGCCCTGGGGCCGACTCAGCCTCTAACAGAAATGAGTACCAGGAGCATTTCCTAGGGGTAAAGGCGGCCGGTGCATAAAGCTAAGAACCTTACCACCATCCTGTGTCGTTGTCATGAAAACTAGGAACCTTAACTTCCTGGAAACCTCTGGGCCACTCCAGGCGTGTAACGGAACTGCTTTACCTTTTTATGCCTTTTTAGTCAGTCCACTTGCTCACGCCCTGTTTCGTTCAAATCCATCCAAGCGGCGTCTCCTTATCTTCTTGGTCTTCAAGTGGCCGCTTTCTATTATTTTGTCATCGAGCATTCTGTTCTGCAGTACGCAATTTCCGTCTTTCAATACGCAAATAAACCGAAGCACTCGAAAAGTTAATTCCCTGTGTTGAATAGTAATTTCTAGATTCTTTTAATTCTCGGTGGCTACAGCTACAATGACTAGTAAGTACGCCTTCACCAGTCCCTGTACTCTACCTGTGCATCTGTCTGTCACAATAAAAAGTTACGTTAAAGTTATGACTTGATAACTAATCCAGGTGTTTTGTTTTTAAAGCGCTATGAGATTGTATTTAGCAGTGCTTGGTGTACTAAGTGATGAATGGAACAAATGTAACAAGCCAGTAGATGGTCAGATGATAGGGTCATAAGTAGTTGAGACAGCTTCTCCCCCATCCCACCCCGCCCAAACTTTCCAGTGTCCCTTAAAGTTTTGACACTTGGACCTTAACTTCATTAAATTCAACTTCAAATTTCCCAGCGAACTTTTTTTTTTGAGGTCAAACGGATCTGTTATCAGGCAGTGCATATATACTTGAAACATTGTTCTGTGGTGAAGGATGGATTAGGTTGTGTTGATGTATAACCGTAAAGAACATTTGCAGTAGCTATGCGATGACAGCGAATAAGACGCTATAATGAGGTAGAGTATACGTTTTACATTAGGAGTTCCGCGTGTTTGATGAAAGTTAATGATATGGCCTTAGCGATAATGAACTTATGTTTGTTGACGGTGTGTGACTTTAACTGTTAGTAGTGGGAATTTTCAAGAAATGTTCTTGTTTATTGTACAAGACTGCCTGCAGTCTGCTTTGTTATAAGGTGTTCGAGAAAGGTCTAGAATATAAAGATTCCTTCGTGTCTTCATAAAATTTGTGAGACCAACCACGTGTTAATAGTTACTTTTAGGCTTCTTTCCCGCGGAAATACATTACTACAAAAAAGTGTTAGGAAGTTATAAATTGTTGTTAGTGAAGTTATGTTTGATTTATCGCAGCATTAGTAACTGAGAATAACAAAGTAAGGCAGGCGCGGGCTGCAGGAGCCTGTCTTATTGCGAAGCTGTGTGAATTCTGGGAGCCCTTGGAATAAAACCTGGCGCCCTCAGATTCTTTACCTGTGGTGTAAGAGAGGCATTAAATTAAGACTCCACGCCTTCTACAACTTCGCAATGCTAATGCATTTCGAAGTTGTAGAAGGCGTGGAGTTGGTGAGAAGTTTGAATGGCGGTGCGTCTACTGTAACACCATCGACTCTCTCCATCAATTTGTGGATGGAATTGTTATCGTCTACTTTTAATGGTCAACCTTGTGTTCTTTGCAAACTGGAATACGAGTAAATTTAATCTGGCTGTGCTACGACACGAGATGTATCGACCCATCAGTTTGCAGTAGGCTAAAACGACTGTTTTGTCATTTACGTCTATTGAATGCCCATTGTAGTAATGAAAACGCTGCCAAAGGTGAATTGGTTGGTGCCTGCTATAGATAATCTCCACTGACAATTAATCAATGGGTTTCAACTAACATGACAGGACATAGCTTACTGCAACTATCTGAACGCCAGTATTAATAGGTGTGCCTCTTCCCTGTTTAGCATTTGCGAAACTTTGGCAAGGAATGACAGTACCTTCTCAAACAATAAAATAGACGCCATCCACTTCTCGAACTCGTAAAATGTTCTTTTAATGAATTGTGTACGTAGGCGGTTCGAGGCTATTATGGCATATCGACTGGTTAGTGCGGTAACCATTTACCAGTATACACAGCGTATTATGGTAGAAGACTTTAAACTTCATCAACAGGTAACATTTCACCGCATTATCGTGGCCCATCATTCTAGAATCTTTGAATTAATGTTCCTCCGTTGTCCAATATAACGTTTTCCTCATACGAAATTCAAATTCGTTACATAAATTATCTCTAAAATGGCCGTTCTTGCAGGTACATTTGACGCAGCACAATCTTACAAAAATACACAATTTTGTTAGTGGCATCTGAGATGGTGATCGTCTAACGAAATTTGAGACTAAAAAAATGTTCCGAACAAGCAGTGGATCTGTTCTGGGCATAAATGTTAGCAGGGATTACTTGCCAGTCACTTTGTCTTGAAGACAGAGACAGTGACTGTCTCCAAAACGTCATTACTGCAGCTTACAACTGAACATACGGTACCAGTATGGAGAAACAGGATCCCCATCACGCGCACCAGATCGCTGGCGCTGCAAATCATCACCTCTAAGTCTGAGGTGGGTGGGGCACCTTGGAGTGCTGTAACTTATCTGACGTAGCTGAGTGGCGGGTAAGTCTAATCAAGAACTTTCAGGCGCATGCAGCTAAATGCTAAGCAGAGGTGTTTCGCTTTCTTCTACGATATGGTAAGAGAATTAGACTTACTCAATTATTATACCAACTACTGCACATATATAAATTTTTTATAAAATTTACACATTAAAACATTAAAATGCTCCGACATGTTTCGGTCCTAGGACCATCAACAGGGAGCAGTATCGTCCTTACTAAAGTCACACTATAGAAAGTCACATTAATTTCGCTGTACCAGTTGGGTATTGTGGCAGCATGCCGTGTTGTGTAATGTTATGTTGCGAAGAGTGCTCTGCTACGGATGTGCATTCTGTGCTTCGTTGCGACGCAGCCTTAGTTTGTAAGTTCAGGACTTCAGATATTGCACCTTCATGAGTTCGTGTAAGTTCTTCAACTTAGGTACACGATTTGTGAAGCATTCTTTAGCAGACTGAAGCCTGTTAACCCGTTCCGTTCTTTTGTGTGTCGAAGGAACATGTCGTTGCCATAATTTGCTTCACTTTTATTCACACGCTGATTGTTGGCCTTTGTTCAGATTTTGTGTGTTTTGTTGTGATTGTGTCTTGATAGATTCTAAATGGCTATTTCTGTCTTCATACGACGTCATTTCCCATTCATATATGCCCGGCTGTTACAGGGTGACCGTTAATTTGGTTGTTCCGCTAACTGTTCTAACTGCTCTTAACGCCTCATATACGCGTGCTTTATGGGGGGGGGCGGGGTGGAATATATGGTGGTTGTCTGAGCAAAACTATGGCTCTAATGGGATCGCTGCGTCACTGGATGTATGGTTCTCTTGTGTAGCCTTAAATTGTAGCAACCTGAAACACACGCATGCGTGGATTCCTTTATTATTAATCAGTAGTCTCTAGGTGTAGAATTCAACGTTTATTTTCGGGAGGGGATAACTGTTTAGAGTGGTGCAATATTGAACTACTGTACATTCTAGCCCTGTTTTGTTGAATTCTAGAATTGCTGAATTTAATCTCAAAATATAGACTCATTCCACTCCACGCGAGCCCATATCTTACACCCAGACTTCTGAAATAACATGGCCAGTCATTTCAGTATATTTATGTACCACCCTGTTGTCTTCATCCTTGTATTGTGGCGCAAATAATTACCTCGTCTAAGTGATAAACATCATAAATTTTCTTTATTTCCCCCTGACTTTCCTGCTTTGCTAATGAATATGTCTTACAGCTCTTGAACTCTTTTGTAGCAGTGATTTATTGTAAACCAGGGTTAGAGTAATGTGCAGTTGGCGGAACTGATTCCTAAGAAGATAAATCTTTTAAGTTGGTTTGAAAAAGTAGCACAGCGCATTCGTTTTTCTGTTGGCCCTTAAATCGATATCGCATCTTGCAAGTAAACCAAGTTCATTGTTTCCAGCTGCATGTGTTAATAAGAGGATCATGCTCGCGCGCCCTATGCGACTATTCATGTTTCTTCAGACTTTATTTTTGTGTATTACAGATTAGATTGCTTACGATATTTGGAACCTGATTACACTGCAGGTATCTGTGCTGGTTATAATTAAATATTTTTGTGTATTACAATTAGATTGCTTAAGATATTTGGAACCTGATTACACTGCAGGTATCTGTGCTGGTTATAATTAAATATTTTAAATCCTTTTGTGTCGTTAAGAATGTCTACTTCACGCTTTTAAAATGTTCCGAGTTAAAATTGTTGCTTTAAATAGGACCTGCATATGACGATATACGAAAATATTTTCGATGTTGATCTTGTTTTAGGCAATTTTATAAAGTACTCGGATCGTAGATTAATTTAAAGTCGATTCTGTGTTGGACAAACAGTGAACGAAATTGAATTGGATCGAGAGATTTTGATGTAAATCGTCAGTACGAAGTCAGTAAAGCAGTTGACTCTTCGCATGTGAAGTCAGGGCCACTTTTATACTGTACTTTCTTTCGCAAAGCAAATAAACTGACTTGCCACTTCTGAATCAACTCTTCTTGCGTCAGAAAGCGAAGGCAGTTGATGCTGTACGGTTATTGTTGTGTTATGTAAACGCTGCTGAGTGTGTCTGATTCATGACACTGGCAGTTCAGTGGATAACTGGAATGCGTGCATGGAGGCCATATCTGGGTTCATTTACAGGAAGGTCGAAAAGACCTTTATGTCACTTCCCTAATGAGCGTCGCATGGTACAACGGAATTTTACGTCAAGCAGAATATAGTTCTGAGTAAGGTCTACAAAGTTTGCCTGTAGCAGTTTTCTGTATCCATAATATTCAAGGAAATAAGAGGGAGAGATTTATCTATTCTAATTGTCGCATATTCATTCCATGCAGGAGCTGTTTTTTATGTTGTCATGCCGTGATCATGATTGAAAACATTTCCTCTAGCATAGCTTTAAGTACGGTCCACGGAGCAAAGTGCTGCTTGAAAAAGCTGATAGTCTTACGTTTGGTACAAGATAAGTTACGATGCTCAAAGATCCCACAACTAGACTCTGTTCTGAGCCTTCTGAATCCAGATCACATGCTCATATTCTCTCATTAAGATTCTTTTTAATATTGCCCTAACATTTTAACCCAGAAACTGAGCAATCTAGCTGAAACGTTAAAGCGTCTTGACTTATTTGGGAGGTTCTCAGTTCGAACCTCTGTTGGAACACCAGTATCGGGTTTTAGTTCTTTCTTTTATGTCTGTCCAGCGAAGTGTTGTATGTATTACCGTAAGTTTAGCCGCTACCTCTTCGTTTGACCTTATTTTCAACTTATATTAATTAATCATATTCCCATTCTATGTCAGATAAGCTGAGCTACTATCAGCGTTGTTACGTACACCATAAAAGGCAAATTAATAAATAAAACTAGATTTTCCAAATGGTCTTTCCACTTCAGAATTTTTGAGTTAAAATTTAACATGCGTTTCTAATTTCGCTTTCTTGTTACGTATCCCGTCCATCTTATCCTCGTATATTGGATTACTCGTATGTTTCATGTTTGTTTTAACGTCAAATCGAGAGACTAAAAATGTTTGTGCGGAGATGAAGCTCTGAAACGTGATAGGTAGGCTGCGTTCTGTGAAATCTCTGGGAAAGGGGGCTGTGTTGGCCCACAAAAAAAAAAAAAAGGTTTGGTCATTCATTGCGAAATGTCGTGCCCTTTACCTGCCATTTACACTGTTCTCTATTTGCTGTGTCAGTTCTCACGAAATATTGTTACCAGGAGACTGTGTGGTGTAGAACACTTTAGCGTCTGTACAGGAACATAATGTGATTCTGTGGTTCTGCTGCCTTCTATGTCACATTGTGAGCACTAATTGTTCCTAACTTCACACTAATGCAGCACCTTTATCTTGCTGCAGAAATTTAGTCAAGGGATTTGTTCCCTCCAATTTGTGTCCTGACAAATAATAGCGCGACGTTAATTGGCTGCGAGTGATCACAGTACGTCAGAAAGGAAAATGTATGTAATTAAATGGCGTTATTGGCGCACAATCAACAAGCTCTTCACTTCGTGTCTATATCGCACATTTACCGTTAACCAATTTTTGTGTCTGTGTGTGTCGAATGAAGAAAATAGTTGTGTGGAAAACCATATACGATTTTCGATAAGAAAATAAGTTCACTTGGTGTTTAATTTGGTATAGAGCCGACAGGCGAATTCATCGCCTAGCGGTTATAATTTTTTTTTACGTTGAACTAAGTGCAGGTGGTCACAGCTTTAAAGATAATCGATTGCAAAGTGGGAGAGAGTTGTGACCCGATATCTGATAACCCAGGATACGTATTTGATGTTTGTGTGACCGTGCATCATTGATACAATAATATAAACAGCCAACTAGATGCAACAATGATTATTTTATTAATAATTTCAATCAGCTCAACATGTTTCGGGCGCTAATTTCGCCCATCCTCAGGAGCGCTAGATTGTGTTTACAGCTTGTGGTATAATGCACCGGCGATGCTGCCTACTGGTGACCAGGATGGTCACCGGCAGGCAGCATCTTTCTGTTCTTTTCTGTGGAGCTGCAGCTTAAACCAGGCTTCAGCCGCCTCGTTTTTGAGGTTTCTAGATCACACACACCCAGTAGGATCCCTCTCAACGAGTCACCATCTCGTCGCAGAGGCAGCTACTTACACAACACACTACAACCGCAAGAGATGAAAATCCGTGCCCTCAGCGGGATTCGAATCCGCGTTCCCAGCAGTCATGTGGCTGCACACCTACGCCCCAGAACGCACGGCAACCGGGATCGGTATAGCTACGCTTGCTGACGAAAATACCATTATATTTGTGAATTATTTATAGGCAAATGTATATTAGACCATACTCCACATCGCAGGCGATTATGTAATATTAATGCTTCACTTACATGAAACCCTGGATTTAGTCCGGTTAGCTTGGCTGACCATTTTAGTAGTATTCCTTACTCCCTCTACACAGTTGACATAATATTATCTCACATTAGCCCACAACCGCTTCCTTCCCAGTTCATTAACAACCATTCTACCATACGACGCTATGTGGTCCGAGACGTTTACCGTATCGTTACAAGAAGAATGAATTAATCATATTAGGTTTGTTAATCAATGCATACTTTGCAGTTAGTATGAAAGTGAAAGGGATGAAGAACTTGCTGTTGGTTTTGTCAGATGACGTAGTACGTCCATGACCATTTCAGATCTTCAGCTACAAGACAACGCAGGTTAATTTGCTATCCATCTCCAAAACCTAAAAAAAGCCAAAATTTTCAAAGATGGCGTGTGATGTGATTATAAGTTCACGATATGGAACATACGCTGTCGAAAGGTTGGCAGTTCTGTTCTGTTTCACCTTCAGAACATCCCCGGATCCACGTCTTAGCCAGAGCTTGGCTGTCCTGGAAAAAAGTTTGGTCGTGGTGTGTCCGTGCAGTTGCCAGAAATTTTGTCCTACCGCTTTCGTCTACATTCCCCCCCCCCCCCCC
>Ga0136643_10014767_pt1 | contig 11733 bp, 8 predicted proteins | sample TergutLab28metaG_FD_96883 | JGI IMG/M metagenome (GOLD analysis project Ga0136643, IMG submission 96883) | Labiotermes labralis P1 segment gut microbial communities from Petit-Saut dam, French Guiana - Lab288 P1 (version 3) (version 3) | ecosystem: Host-associated > Arthropoda: Insects >...
CTTTTGGAGGAGGCAGATATAGCAAAGGGAAAAGGGGGGGGAAAAATGCAGCGGACAAGGAACAAAAAGCCAGACCAGCTAAAGAATGGGACGGCAGCGGACATTTGTTGGGCCTAGTGGGGGGGGGGGGGAGGCGGTGGGAGGGCCTCGTCTGGGCTGTAGTGGTCAGTGGTGAGGTCATGTGACCAGGATGCTGACAATGGCGCGTGAGGTCTGAGATGCCTCTAGGCATCTGGACTGAGATAATGGGAAGGAAGGCCGAAGATAATGATAATGATACCAACACACACGACATCTTTAAAGTGTTTTTGATTTTACCGTTAATTTAGGTTTTAATACAATCAAGCAGACAAAATACTGCACAGTGCGAATACCGCGATGTCGTGATGTTTGAATAACTCGAAGCAATTCACATTTGTTACAACAATAGAAAGGCCTGTAATTTAGCCATGTAACATAAGCGTAACGTAAGCAATAAATACCACACCTGAATATAATGTCCGTTAGAGAAGTATAAAGGCCGATTTGTGAAACACCGCCTGATTATGGTTCAACATTTAGGATCAAAATATGTAGGATTGTTGTAACTGAACTGAAATACTGTTTGCCACTGATGGTGTGCATTACATCATATGCTACTGCATTAAACAGCCATTCGTAAAGGGAATGTTACTGAATTTATCACACAGATTTCTTGATAATCAGTCCACCACGATCACCTTCCTCATCTCAGTACTGTCCTGATCAAGTACAGGTGTCCACCACCATCACCTTCATCTCCTCAGTACTGTCCTGATCAAGTACGGGTGTCCACCACGATCACCTTCTTCTCCTCAACACTGTCCTGATCAAGTACAGGTGTCCACCACGATAATTTTCCTCTCCCCAGCACTGTCCTGATCAGGTGCCCACCACGATCACTTTCTCATCTCAGCACTGTCCTGATCATGTACAGGTGTTCAATACGATCATCCTCCTCGCCTCAGTATTGTCCTGATAAGGTACAGGTGTCCAATACGATCACCTTCCTCGCCTCAGTACTGTCCTGATAAGGTACAGATGTCCACCACGATCACCTTCTCATCTCAGCACTGTCCTGATCAGGTGCCCACCACGATCACCTTCCTCACCTCAGTACTGTCCTGATAAAGTACAGGTGTCCACCACGATCACATTCTCATCTCAGCACTGTCCTGATCAAGTACAGGTGTCCACCACGATCACCTTCCTCACCTTAGCACAGACCTGATCAAGTACAGGTTCCACCACGATCACCTTCCTCACCTCAGCACTGTTCTGATCAAATACAGGTGTCCTCACCTCAGCACTGACCTGATCAGGTACAGGTGTCCACCACGATCATCTTCCTCGCCTCAGCATTGTCCTGATCAAGCACAGGGGTCCACCACGATCACCTTCCTCACCTCAGCATTGTCCTGATCAAGCACAGGGGTCCACCACCATCACCTTCTCACCTCAGCACTGTCCTCAGCAGTCCCCATCACACTACCGATCCAAACTGTTCCGCCACTTGTGCCCTCCTATACACCGTTTCATCTACACATGAACTGCTCCGTACTGAATACAGCCAATAAACTGTATCTTACAGCGAGGCGCAAGAGCAGCTGATACAACTGGGTAGAGAACATGGTTTAATAAAATGCAAGGAATTTCAACAGTAAACGGGAAACTGCCAACTTCTACAGTAGGTATGCTGCATGGAGTAGCACCGATCAGCGCCGCCGTCGTTTGAGGCAGTAGCCTTTTGGACAGTCCTACAAGGACTCTGGCACGCGTGCTGCATGTGTTGCATATAACAAAAGTCTCCAGATGGATTAAACTGTAATGAATTTACGGCTGTGTAAGTCGAAGTAATGGTTCCCAGACAGGCGTTAGGCGAAATTGCTTTTTCATGTAAATCTGAGTATCTCGTGCTCTCTCTGGCTGCGAGTTTTAAAGAGGGAAATGAAGTGATTTAGTAATATACAGACGTGGTCTTATGCGGCACCGAGAGAGTTGTGTTGGTTTGAATTTAAAAATTTATGGTTTTAGTTACAAAGGGTTTCCATTTATGAAAATGATTATGTGTGAGGGGCAAGATGAGAAGAAAGAAGAGGGAAAATAAATTGAAAATGAAGAAATAAAGAACGGAGCGACGGAAAACACAGAACAATATTTTAAAAAAGGACAATAACAGGGTGCATAAAATGAGCAAAGAAAATAAGAGACAAAGCAATAAAGAATGAAAAAGAAACGAAATAAAACAAGGACATGAAAAGGACGAATAAAGGGAGAAGGGTAAAGCGAGAGAAGGAAAAAGAAAAAGAGAAAATAAAGGAAAATAAAAAGTGTATAAATACATTCAAGCTAAACAAACGCTACAATCGGTGTTCAGTTCCTCCACACAACAGTCAGCACAGACGGTGGCGCTGTCCCTCTGTTGTCGGCCGCAACTTTGCACGTCAACAAATTCCCAGAAGTGGACAAGGAAGGAGATGTCACATGGTGTTGGCGATAACGTGGAGTATAGTACGTGGCCACCCCACCACGATGTACACGCTGCTGGTTACCACTACAGACGTCAGAACCGAGTTATTCTTCTTCGTCTTCTCCTTTTCCCCAACCGCCTTTCAACTTATTCATCCGCCAAACACAACCACAACTACCCAACAGTTTCCGCTGTCCATTGCCACAAAGTATCCCATCACTGCAGCATTTCACTCTCATTTTTAACACCAAGATGGATGACGTCACAATCCTGTGCCTGTCACTGGCTGCAGCAAAACCTACAGTCGGTAGGACAACACTGCGATCTAGCGGCACGTGACAACGTGTAGTTTGGTAGCATAGTGTCAGTGTTTCGGTGTAAACTGCTGCTACCCTGCACACCGAAACGTCGATATATGTACGTCCAGTAACAGTGTGTCACCTGCCGTCAGGACTCCATTCTGTGCAGCCCTGTACACACAGTTCCCGTTCCCAGCTACGAAATATGACATATTCAAAAGGCCAGCCTGCAAACAAAGCTGATACGCTGTGTCTACAAAAAGCTCTAACCCTGGATAAATATTTCACATTTTAATTTCGCAAAGGCACGGCACAAGCAGCTAGATGCAAAATTAATTTGCGAGGAGCCATGTCAGCACTGACACATTATAACAACGCTTGAGCAGCCTCATGCACCGTCGTTTCGTCTTCCAAGGCTCAGGGGTGTACATGGACAGTGTGGAAAAGGGCCGATGATGGCCTGTATTCATACCTCCATGACCCTGACCCATTGCTGACAGGAATACCGTCCCGCAGTCAGCACTTGGACCTGGGAGCTAAGATGCCTGCAACCCTGAAATCGTACTTCGCGGTTTTCCTTGTCTGCTCTCCAGAACACTGTTGCATCATCACCAGCCAAGACCCCATTTCAATTAGCTGACGTTACATCATACGCTGCCCTTCAAGCTACTGACCTTGGTAACCTGTGACACTCAGAAAGTCGCGCCGGTTCGCCCTCACATTCACTACGTTTATTGGAACACCAATTCTGGAGCAGGCAGTTACAACAGTTCCGGGACACACACAGACTGCCGCTGACTCACCCCTTCTCGCCGTTGCTTGGTAACCACCCATTACTGCCCTTCATTATATCTGCAGCCCCTTAATGAACACCGCATCAGTGGAATATCAGACTTCCGCAGAGAGAAGATCCCGAGTTCGACGCCTGTAACGTGCATCTGTGTCAACACTTCCGAAACGCATTGCTGGTCACTAGCACCATCAAGTGCCAACATTACAGTGCCACCTGCAGACGCCCACAGACGCTCGCTTGGCACACATCGGCGTCTCCCATAACAGTCCGTCGCCACTGGTCGAAACACAGCCAGTCGACGCACCCACACACAATACTTCTCTAAGAACCACTTAATATTCTCCAATCTATCTCCTGGTTTTCCACGTGGCCCCTTACCTTCAAGACGACCTACCAACATGCAAGATATTTCCTCTCTCCCATTCGTGCTACATACTTTGACGTCATTCTCCGTCATAGGAACATCTGCTGACGCGCACAAGAAACAACTTTTTATGCATTTTTCTCCAGACTAGAGTTACTCTCTCTCTCTCTCTGATCCAAACGCTCTCCTCTCCCCTCAACCCTCACCCGCTGTTTCGCGATAAGGCACACCATACAGGCGAACACTCAAAAAATATGTCCCTGCCTATCAGATACATTTGTCAATTGCAACGACACTCGTATCCTATGCAAACTGCAGCAAGTGTCTGGCCATTGTCGGCTCTAAGCAAACCCACTTTATTAGCCCAGACAGTCGGCAGTTGTTGGGGGACAACATTCCAGTCGAATCGGTTTTAGTGTAGCCGCTGACATAAGCAGTAATGTGGTTGATTTCAATTTCCTTGTCTGGGGTCTGTCCAGACTGTTGTGTTGCGTCGGTTTTGGCTCCAACGTAGCCACGGCCTAAGAAAGGCGCGACGACACACGCATTCTGCACATCGGCAAGACATTTAAGCAGTCGGTCGGTCAGCTACATGACCCGGTCTCTTGCCTTCTGTATCCACTAGGTGATCCTAACAACGTGCTTGTGAACCGGTCTGGTATGCCACAAAGACGTATTGCACAATGGAGGTGTAACTCCACACACACACACACACAAACATCGGCACTAGACAGAACTTCACGCCCCGGCCTTTCTATCCCCAGCGAAGGTCCAAAGGTGTCCATGCGGAAGGATCTGCAGGCTGTAGAGAAGACAGAATGTTTTGCTACTGCCAGAAACACAACCCATGCGACGATCGCAGAGCCCTTAACCTAGTATCCATACAGGCGGAGCTATGCCACCACAGCCCCATCACATTTTTGCTACAATATTCTAGTACGATCAGCCCCTCAGAGACCAAGACTGGTCTGAATTATATTTAAACATTCGGTCCGTTAACGCTGTATAACCAGCCTAAGCCCCAGTTGCGTATGTAGTAGTTACGTTGTTTTACTAATAATAGTAATAACAGAAACAATTAACATTTATTTTTAGCCTAAGTAAACTGAAAACTGTAAACAACTTGCATACACTTGTCACGGATAGTACATGTTCCTATCTTCGCTGTCACGGATGACTAAGTTCACACGCAAAGCCTTCACAACAACTCGGTCACTTCATTGCCATCTTTAAGATTCTCGCTTATGCTAGCTTCCGGTTTCGGTCACATTATGTGCTGTGGAATTCGTCCTCTAAGTTATTCTTGTTCCATACTGGTTCGTAGTTACTAAACTTGTCACGGATAATGGGTGGTCCGTATCGTCGATGTCACACATGTTCTGCCACGGATAAACAAATTCACTCATTCCCGGGGGTAAAGCGGCCGGGGCGTGGTGCTGACCACCCTCTTCATCTAGCGCCGAGGTTAAACAAAGTGTACAGTTTTACCTTGTAACCCCTCGTGCCTTCATGTCATGTTACAGAGTGAACGTTACCCTTACCTTTGTGACAGAACAGCATATTCTGAAGATGGAGTACCAACTTAACCGACATCTTGACTCCGCCGTCCGACACGTCGCGATGTGTTCTGAGATGTTGCATCGGTGTGGGGGAAGAGATCAAAATCCGACGGCCGGCCTGGCAATGTGGTGGGTGATCCACAATGGGCAAACCGAGACGCCGGATCGCTGTTGCTGTTCTTGCTCTTGTGTGCAGTCCGGCGTTGTCATGCTGAGGGCGAGGCAGCCTGCGGTTGTCGAGGTGTTTCAGAGAACCGCTGAGTTAGCTGGTCGTGCCAGTGGGCGCCCTACAGCGTGCACCGCGGTGCTGGCACACGAGCGTCACTTGGCCAACCGACGCTGCATTTTGAATTGTTGGTCGCAGCTGGTACCGCTTTGTGACAGAAACTGTTTTTTTTTTCTCAGGTTCCAAATGACGCACACAGCCTACAGCCCGGACAGGCTGTATCAACACACACACTCGCGTTACACTCAGCCACGTTTACGAGCACAACTGAGAGCCCTGTAGGGGCACAAGTTAAAAATTCGACCCCGCGGCGCGTTTCGGTAAGTCTACAGAACTACACGCAGCACAGTTCAAACTGAGCGCCGGTTTGTCTTGAGCACACAAATTAGGAAGCATCGCTTCTGAGCGACAATTGGTACACGACACCTGAAATGGGCTGCACAAGCAGAAGGAACTGTTCTTCCATGGGGAAAGGGGAAAAACGTTTAATATTACAAGTGACGTTCACATCATGCCATACCAATCTCCTACAGTTTCGGAATTGCAGGGCCTTCTTCAGGAAAGTGTCAAATTACAGACTGTAATAATCATAATGAAACGGTGACAAAATAAAAGAGTAAAAAAATGAAACTAAGAAACTAAAGTTTATTCACGTGATTCAAAAAATCGAAACAGAATTCGATCGCACGCCAGAACCGAGCGGATGTGGTTCTGTGTAGCTGTGGCTAACTGAAACTACCGGCAGCTAACTAACTAACTAACTAAATCCATGAAGCAGAGTCCTTCTTGGGAAGCTAGCAGTTATCCAGCCTCAAGAAATTCCCCGCATTATATGGAAAAAGAAGGTTCATTACTGCATTCACAACAGCCCGTCAGTTGTTCCTTTCCTAAGCCCGCCTAATCCAGTCCAAACCCCCCCCCCCATCGTACCACCGAAACCCTCTACAAACTTCTCCTCTCTCACATTCGGGCCAAATACCCCGCCCATCTCATTCTTCATGATTTGATCACCTGAATAACATTCGGAGAGGAATGCGCATCATAAAGTTCTTCGTTATAATGTCCTCTGCACTCCCCAATTACCTCGTCACTCTCGGGTCCAAATACCTTCCTCAGGACCCTATTTTTGAACACCCTCAGCCTATATAGGTTCCTACCTCATTGTGATATGCCAAGTTCCACACCCACACAAAACAACAGGGAAACTTATAGTTCTGTATATCTTAATCTGTATATTGTAGGACAGCAAACTGGAACACAAAATATTCTGCACTGAATGGCAGCAGTAACGCCCAGGGAGTGAAGTTTCATTAATTTCTTCACAAACGAAATTCTGATTAGCGAGTGTCGCTCTCTGTGCCTGTAAGGTTTCGTCAATCGCAAACAACTCATTCCGCCATTTTCCCTCCAATCTGAAAACACACACTCACTGCAGGCACAGTCTGCGTTCACTCCAACCTACTGACGTCACTGCTGTGTTTCTCCACGGTCAGTACTGTGCTTCTCCCAACAGCAGTGTACACCAGAAGCTCGTGTAGCTGCAGTTTCGCACTCCACTGCAGTCCATACCCGTTTTGCTTGACCTTCGTAAAGGAAAATTCTTACGTAAAGCTGAAAATTAATGACGAAAAAGGACCTCCAATTTTCAGACCAGTCAAAACAAGGAATAGATCAACAGTCGCTGTTTACTGCCTCATACAACTGCAGGACGGTACAGCAACACAACAATGTGACACCACGTGTAACTGCGCTTCATTACAACACATTTCAGTGTCACAGTTACACAAAAGTCTATGAGAATATTGTGCAAAACATCCCTCACTACCAAATCATAAGCTTACCTGCAGTCTGTATATAAAAAGATACTGCACTGGTATTTGCAATAATACCCATCTATAAAGATGAGCGGAAACAACCCTTTGTAGGCCAGTGGTCACTATATGTACCGCCAGTTTAACATTCAACAATTCCACGTTCTACCTACACAATGTACTTTGTTTTGTGTTTTGTGTGGATCTGAGAACAAACAGCGATTACTTCCCTATACAACATTAACTGACTGGATTTTATAACACAGATTTAACCCGCTAAAGCCCAGTGGTTAGTACATGTATCAACAGTTCAACATTCGACAATTCCACGTTCTGCCCACACAGTGTATATATGTGTTTTGTGCGGATCTGAGAACAAACAGCGATTATTTCCCTATACAACATTAACTGGCTGGTTTCTATAACACAGATTTAACCCTTTGTAATCCAGTGGTCACTATATGTACCAGCAGGTTAACATTCAACAATTCCACGTTCTGCCTACACAATGTATTTATGTGTTTTGTGTGGATCTGCGAACGAACAGCGATTATTTCCCTGTACAACATTAACTGACTGGTTTTATAACACAGATTTAACCCGCTAAAGCCCATTGGTTAGTACATGTATCACCAGTTCAACATTCAACAATTCCACGTTCTGTCCACACAGTGTATATATGTGTTTTGTGCGGATCTGAGAACGAACAGCGATTATTTCCCTACACTGCATTAACTGACTGGTTTTTATAACGAAGACGGACAGTGTTTACTGCGCGGTATGGCTTGAACATTATAAATAGTGCAGGCTAATCATAATCTACAAAGAGATGTTCATGTGGCAGCAACAAGAAATGAACAGTCTGTTGGTGCCGTAACGAACATACTCTGCGCCGGACAGTTCACATCATGTCCAATCAGTAACGTGAACGCAGCACTGCCTGCATGGACCACACTGATCGCGATATCGGAGCACCTACAGTCACTGCACACCGCAGAAGCTGTCATGACATCTAAGCAACTGCTTCAGTGTCGTCGGCAGTAAATCAAAGAGGAAGTTCGTCGTAGTCGCTGGAGGTCGTGACGTCATTAACGACAACGGATTGATAACGTACAGTCAGTCACTTTGCAGTCACACCAACTCAAGACATTCTTCAGTGCGTCCGAATTCGCTCGCCGGTATGGACACTCCTGTTCGAGAACATCGGACTGGCCTTTCGTTGGAAAATGACTGCCTGTCTAATATGAATCGGTCAATTTTACAAAGCAAGGAGACCAGCGAAATGCTACGTCGCCAAATATTCCTTTGTAACATATCGAATTACATTCTGCCAGCTGTCAAAAGAGCACTGACAGCAGTGAAATGACACGCGCGGCTGTGTGTTGCAGTTGGCACTGCAGTTGCTAGCAACTATGGCATATCAACAATACTCTTCAAGACTACAATCAATACGAAATACATTTAAAGACCCCAGTCCGTACCGCGCAGTAAACACTGTCTCTGTTATAAAAACCAGTCAGTTAATGCCGTATAGGGAAATAATCGCTGTTTGTTCTCAGATCCACACAAAACACATAAATACAGCTGTGTGGGCAGAACGTATAGTTGTTGAAAGTTAAAATGGCGGTACATACAGTGACCACTGGGCTACAAAGGGTTAAATTTCCGTTACAAAAACCAGTCAGTTTATGCTGTATAGTGAAATAATCGCTGTTTGTTCTGAGATCCGTACAGAACACATAAATGCACTGTGTGGGCTGAACGAAGCATTGTTGAAAGTTAAACCTGGTGGTACGTATAGTAACCACTGGGCCTTAAAGGGTTAAACCTTACCCATACCGTGAGACTGTTTTGGAGTCTTTAGATAATTGTCCAACAGAGAACTCCTGCTGACGTCACATTCCTGTCACATGACCGCGCTCTGAACACTGTCCGCAGATGCTCGCCTGACAGTATCATTTTGAAAAACAGGGGGTACGAGCAGATAAATTAGGCACATAACAACAAATTGTGAACGACTGTTGATTAACAATTCCTAAATACGGCGAAGGAATACAAGTTTGAAGTTACGGTATAAAACTATTAACACGGACAAACTATGCGTGGAAAAAACGCCGCTGTGAAACTAACTGAGAAGTCGAAGGCGTTCCCGCCCACTGGTCTTCCCGGTACGTATCTTAAATAGAGAATTTCCACGAAATAATCAAGCATTTTGTGGGCAAAAGGCGTGGAATGTACCTCAGTGGACGAACCAGGATGCAAAGATCTGAATGCGCTCCACTGTTACAGTATACTTCCAGTAGGAACCCCATACAGCAACCACTGTCCTTTAACGGGAAACTACAGCTAGTGACAAACAGGTGGTGAATAGAAACGTCATGCAACCTCGCGTGGAATTTGCAGTTGGTGTCTGTGCACAGGAAACCTGCACGGTACGTGACCCGCTGCCAGTGACGCTGACAAACCTACACCTTCCATCGCTTTCCAACAGTCAACTGTGGGACATTTAAATCCCTGCACGCTGACATCACTATAACGCGGTGGTGCAGAGAAAACGGGCATTTTCCTCTCTTATGAACTACTCTCCTCGACTAACAAGAACAGCCCTGACCTTGAAAACGCAGAAGGGTCCATTATCTCCGAGCTAACTTTGCGCTGCTGCAGACAACCTACAGGTTGTCTTGAATATTAAGTCTCTGTCATTCTTTGTGTCATGTTCAACTTGACGTCATACGTCACGTGTTTAGGATACAATAGGACCGCAGTAAAATTTACGCACAGCCCTAACCGGACAGACTATAAGGGGAAATAACGGTATTAACTTGCACACACAAGACGCAGCCGCACTCCAGCCCAACGTACTTTCAACCGGAACACATCTCTTACTGGTCATAAAGTTCTAAGGATCTAGCTTCCCCATTCGCCACCACTGCCACAGTCAGAACTGTTCTCGTGAGCTGACAACATTACGCACATTCCTTAACAGATTTCACAATTCGTACTTTCGTGACGCGGGTCACTAAGTGAGCAGAATTACTACCGTAACTTAGCGCTAATAAAATAACCACTAAACTTTGTGAGGTTCACGGAACCCTCTCTGAAATCTGGAGACTTACGTAAGGTAACCCTCTGAAACTTGAAGTTCTTAAAATTAAATCAAATTCAGTTACCGGCCCACAGAAAACACACTACCTCTGCATTACAAATACCAACCGATTAATGCTGTATAGGGAAATAAACTCCGGTTCTTGTGAAACCCATACAATCCACATAAATACACTGTGTTGGCGGTACGTTAAAGCCGGTTACCACTGCGACTGAAGCGCTTTCGCGTAAGCATTGTTTCAGTGGAAAAGCAAGAAGTATTACATATTCTGAGTATGTGTTTGTAGCCTTACTTACCCATCAGGCAATACGCATGCGTCATATTGTCGTCTTTGGTCTGTCCGGCTCTACAATAATTTTCCACATTATTTCATAAAAGGCACTATTTTGGGGAAAAGTTACTGAACACAAAATGTGTGTTTAAATTTTCCGTACAACAATGTCTAAAACATTTCTGATTCTGAGAATAACCGAACGAGATACTATCATAAACGTCCGGACGTCTTAATGTCAAGAACCCGTTATTCTTGCCAGATTTAATGAAACTTGAATTTTCTCGACATATTTTCGAAAAATGCTCAAATATCAAATTTCATGGAAATCCGCCCAGTGGGAGCGGAGTTGTTCCATGCGGATGGACCGTCAGACATGACGAAACTAACTGTTGCTTTTCTCAGTTTCGCGAACGCGCATCTAAACAGATGTTCAAGTAAAAAAAATTGAGATTCTCGCGGTGGGTCTTGCGGGATGTGGCGACGTGTACTTTGCAGAAGATTACATAAATCTATGATGAACCCGGTGCCTGCATCTCCAGAACCACTGCGCAATAACACCGCAGCCTGGTCTTTGCATCTAAGCGACGAGAACCAAATGAATAGCTTCACTCTCTGAAATAGCAGCGTAACACAACGACGTTTGCTGCGTGAGGCAGACAAGCGCCAAAGCTCCGAAAAATCTGTAGACTCCACCGTAGGCGTCACTTAGCTCTATCATTTCGGGGGGGGGGGGGGGGGAAAAATCAATTATTGTTTTAAGAACAAAAGGAAGGGGGTGGAGTTAAAGGGGGGGGGAAAAATGGGTGTGAACCA
>Ga0136643_10014768_pt1 | contig 11733 bp, 4 predicted proteins | sample TergutLab28metaG_FD_96883 | JGI IMG/M metagenome (GOLD analysis project Ga0136643, IMG submission 96883) | Labiotermes labralis P1 segment gut microbial communities from Petit-Saut dam, French Guiana - Lab288 P1 (version 3) (version 3) | ecosystem: Host-associated > Arthropoda: Insects >...
AAATATGTTAGAATTATGAAACAAACTGCATTTTGAAGAGAAAAATATGGAGAGTATACACCATGTTTAAAATATTCGGTACCTATATTTGTTGAATAAATATATAAAATGCAACTTTGGAGGTTAGCGGTGTGGTACGACAACTATAGTTGGCGTTAGGCATCTAAAGGTTAATATTTTGATGAGCTTTTCTCAAAGTGTTAAGTATATTTAAAAAATGCAATTACATGACCACATTCAGCCGTTATAACAAAGTAATGATAAAAAAAATTGAATATAGTAACTACAATAGAAATTGCACATACACTGTTATAGCAGTGGAAACAGGGAGTTAAGCATGAGGGACAGAGGGTCCAGTGTGACAGTGTTGTGATTGTACACCAAAGGGCATTATGTAACATTGTTCTGACTGTACACCAAAAGGTACGATGTAACAATGTTCTGACTGAAAAAAGAAAAGCATTGGACATTTTCAGCTTACAAATACAATAGCTTGTTCTTTTGGAATTAATTCTTAAGTTGTTTTCTATGGTATTCATATCTGTGCACTAATTGTTAAAATTCTAGAATATCCCAACAAATGAATTATTACAATATGAACTTTTTACAATTAAAGCACTAGGACTCGACATTTTCAGCCCTTTTCTACGGTGCTGTACCTAAAATCGGAATGTACAAAACATGCTCCATAGACTTGAATGATTACAACACTGTGCTGTCAAGACAGCAAATGATTTTAGTACAATTTTAACCTTCTTCATCTATTTATAATTACATTTTATACAAATGCTGATGTACACACCCTAATGACAACCCACAGAAAAGAGTTGAAACATGTCAGAGTTCCAGTGTTTTAATTGTAGAAACTTTATACTGTAATATAGTGCATTTGTTGGTACATTCTTGCACCTGTAGTTGTGCTTGAGTATTCAGACTGTAGATTCATTTACCAAACTCCACATGTCTGTACAGAACAAAATTTTGTATGGTTACAAAAGTATTTGTCCTTGATGTTTTGTGCCTCTATTCTCCATCTGATCAGCACTGTAGGTGCAATTTAATAAGCAGACGGAAATATCTGTGCTAGACTGTTGAAGTATTTCAACCCACTGTACTTCAACCAGTCCAGGGTTCAGTGATTTTTATTTCTCTTTGATGAACTTCATGTGCAGAAACTCTGTTAGTTTCATAACTCTGGATACTCTGAGCTGTTGTTATGACATTTGTGTTTCCTTGTTGAAAAGTGTTTGAGTAGACTGCGTACGATCCATGTTAGCTAAACAGCTCTAGAAATTGAGAGCTACTGGCAACTATGATTTATTGTTGCTGTTTGAAAATATGGGAAGACTTGTATGGCAGTCACATAATATTACATTTCAGAGAAATTATGTATTGAACACTAATGATAATGTTTTGGCACGTACAGGAAATATTCCAGTTTTACCATGTCGTTGGTTTAGAGGACCATGAAGTCTCTACACATATATAAACTTGATGAATCTCACACTGTCGTGAGCTTCTTTATCTGTCCCTCGTGATATATTTATGCACATGTTACAGTTTGACGAGGGACACTTGTTAACATTTATGTGGAGGAGGGAAACAGAATCAGAACTTGTGCCTTAACATGATCAGTCAGTCAGTTAATGTGAACAAACATACTGCAATCAAAAAGAAAATACCTTCTAGCAAACAAAAGACAGGAGCTTATATTCTTATAGATGCCAACATGAAGCTCATTAGAGGGTTGGCTATGTGAAGTTTCCTCCTCAAGTGAAGGTTTTTAAATGCTCCCATTGGCTGTCAAATTTTATTATTCTTCTTGTTGCTGTCTGATTTCTGTGCACTACAGGTACAACACTCCATTTAATTTTACCTCATATTGTAAGTAATGAACAACACAATAGTATGTGACCATCTGTAAGAAAATATGTTGTATGGAAGATGCTACTCACCATTAAAGGCTGTACCTTTCAATTTACACTAAATCACTTTATATATATATATATATATATATATTTATATATATATATATAGTCTTCCCCTCCCCTTTTCAGATTCCTTCCACACACAAGAAATTGGAGACAATCATTAGTCAGACAAGGTTTTCAACATTTGATACTCACCCATCACTTTTTTAAAGCATCATATCAAGCTTTGTAATGGCCTAGGATGAACATGCCACTTTTTCCAGTCTTTAATTTAGTTTTAATGCCCTTCTTCATATTTTCATTGTCCTTTCTTGCATAACAGAATCATTGTAGTTTTCCTTCAATAAACAAGTTTCTGCATTCCCACACCTTCCCAACAACTTTCACTTCTAATTATGTACTTTCTTGTTTTGCCATCAGTACTTCATTTGTTTTGTCTGTATAAGGATCTCGGCATTAGATATTAGTATCAGTCAAAATATACTCTGTAATTTCTTGTTTTGGACTGTTGTAAGTTCCATCTTTTCTAATTCGTTAGGATTCATAACTTTTTTCCCTGTTGATATCACCACAGAATTTCCTTCACAAATAAGTACATAAGTAAAGTCTGTCCACTTCATCGCTACATCATTAACTTCTAATGTCTATGTCTAGGTTCCTGTAAATCCCCAGTCCTTGATTTAACTCGCTGGGTATCAACATACAGAAATAATTCTTCATGGACCCCTTGATGCTGAAGGTGGAGAAATATTGTTCCTTTGAAACACCAGAAAACACTACCTGAGTGACCCAGTATCTCATTCCAGAACACTGGCTTGTTAGTCTAGTGCTGCTTCACAGTGACAGCTGATACAAATTAACAAACTTTTGAAGTGACAAGTGTCATTTCTCTAGGCGATGTTAAGGACTTCAGGTGTAAAAGGAATAATTAACATTAGTCATGAGCTGAGTTTGTGGTCACCACAGAACAAAGGATATTTGAGGTTCTTACGATTCAAATCTTGGGGAGGGAAAGGACACTGTCAGTGGGTGCATAGTTCCATACTCTCTTATGGATTTCAGAAACTACTTGCACAGGGGCAGTATCACATCCCAGAACACTTGAATCTTCAGAGGAGGTATACACACATTTCATTAAAAGAATTTTTTTTTTTCAACAGACAAAATGGAGGACAAAGTGTGTGTGTTGGACAAGTCAGCAATGTAAAAAAACATTGTCTATGTTGTTAATGAACTGTTCCTAGGAAGGAATGGGAAGACAAGATACCAGTATATAACCAACCACACTACATACCACAAAACTAGCAGCATTGCGTGCTTGCTGATATGCCATTTGCATATTTTGCTCATGAATGTAATAAGGAAATGAGGTGGAATAGTAAAGTAATTGGCCACAGGCTGAAGAACCTGTTGTGACTGCTCAGTGTAAGGCTAACCACCCACCTCCTACAAACAAGGATCAGAAGGCACAAAGCTTTATCTTCGCAGTACTGAATGTTTACATGGCATTTTGGTTACACATAAGGGCAACAAGGGGTCCTTGAATTGAACAGAATGGATTACACAGGGACATTATTTTATCTGACAAATCATATCACTCTTCACTCAGATCATTTATATGATGGCAGGAAGTGCGGTGTTCACTGTTATTCCACTCTGCCATGCGTTGGGACCCACATGTTTTAGTTCAGTGTACTGCAGTTAATATTAGGTTTTTACTCACCATATTTAAAGAAGGTGCTGGAAATGATTTCCCTTGGCTTGCCAGACATGTCATACCTAACAAACACATTCACTGTACATCGTAGTTTGAGAGTTATGTGACCCAATAGAAGTGACTAGTGACAGTTACCAGATAAAATAATGTCTGTACCCTTGTACTGAATTTATTAAAAAACAATAGCATGCTCACCTTTGGATGTCATTATGACATTTTAATAGTACTTTATCAAGTTGCTGGGTGGAAGGATGAAGGATATTACGAGCCACTGTATGTTACCAGCTACCTTGCCTACGCGTACAGACGGCCTGGGATATGACAGCACAAACATCAAGTAAGACTGGACGGTAAGAGTCAAGGAATTCATACACAATAACTGAAAAAATACAATAAATTTTGCAATTACAAACTCTTCAGCCAATATATTATGTATAGTTTTTTATATATCATATGAAAATAATACATTATATACAAATTACATCGCTTCAATCAAACTATACGCTAACCACTGCATTTTACGTACAACATTTGAGAATAAGACAACTACTTTTTACCAACTAATGAATGGAAATGAAAATAGTTTAATGTACATATAATACACACTGCCTGCAATAACTAGGGAACAATGCATGGATATTACTTACAGCTTTATTTTAAACTAGAGGCAGTTTAGGGACTAGCAAAAACTTAACAGGGAAAGAGTGTTGAGAAATATGCAAGGACAGATTACTGTATCACATTTACTGAGAAATCGGGCAGCTATATCCATCTGAATTCCTTGTTATAATACCATAAAATGAGGAAGATTATGATAATTGTAATTTTATGTAGACAGAACTGTATTTCTCAGACCATAAGACACACCAGGATTGTAGAAGGCAAATTTTGGGGAAAAAATATTCTATTCACATGCAAAGCACATCTGGACCATACGATATCAGACAATTTTATGCCATGTTTTACAGGAAAAAAGTGTGTCTTACGATGTGCGCAATACAGTAAGATGAAGGTACAATTGCCATCAGCAGTTACTGATCATTACCTAATGAATATCGCTGTGGGGCAATCTTTTTCACAGACAGTTGCTATCTAGATTTAAATACAATTGTGAACAACTACAAAGAGTTCAGCTGCAGAAAGTAACATAAAACACCCTTACATACTTACATACATACATGTAACATAATCTGAACAAAACAAAATGCAAGCAGAGTGAGAGGAATGTATCAGAATGTAGCTCCAGTTATCTCATCATACACCTGCACTGTTTATTTTAATGTAGCCACTGGATAATCTATGACTAAACAAGTAAGGCATCAGTTTTCATCACCAGTAAAGCTCTGCTGACAATACTATGATACACATGTTGCATTCACCAATCATTTTTATACAAGAATTACTGAAGTCACACCAGTGACATAATTTACTATTTCCTGGATGAACAAGTAACGCTTTTTCAACAGTCGCAAACATTCATTCATATCACTTGATCCCACTAATAACAGAAAGTTTCATCTGCATGCTGGGAAAATTACCAATTAAAAAAGTACAAATTTTAAATCAAGAGCCAAGACTCATTCCGCAACAAAAAAAATTAGTGCTTACAGCAACAGTGAAAAGTGGTCTAGTCTGTAAATATGTAACACGAGTATTTAAAATTATGACTAAATATAAATACAAGGAAATAAACAGGTACACGACTACAGAACATTACTAAACTCTGTCACCGGCTAGTAGAAAAAAAAAATTTAATTAGTAAACAGACGTACAGAAGAAGAAGACAAAGGAAATGTCGGTCTGCAGCATAACCATAATATAAACTTTGCAACACACAGTTTCTGTGACATCCTTGTAACGTTAATGATACAAAATGGCACTCGGTTCTACAGTTCTATACAGTAATAATTGAAATCAACTACACAAGTACATATCTTTGGTGTTTACAAAATTAAAAATGGACTTATGTACAAAATATAATATTTCCACTTCTTAGTAAGATGTATGAAAGTATAACTACAGTGATAAATCATTCTTTATTTCATTGTATCAGATGTATATTTCAGATATGATAACTCATACAACTAATTCCATTATTATAAAATTAACCAGGCAAATTAAATTGTTCATACAATGTTGTCTCACAAAATACCCTGCTGCCCACTACTGACATTAATTGATAGGGCCGTAGCTTGCCAACAGTTTCATTTCAGTCAAAGTCACTGGCAATAACATGTGTGGTTAGTACATGTCATGAATAACCTGACAAACTCCATGTCACACACTTGTCAGATTCCACATGTTTTATCCTGGTACAGACAGCAACTGTATACATTTGACACCCCGCAAAGATTACAGGGCCCCTATAACAGGCCAATTCCATAAGCCACAACTTCAGTTACAAAGTTCCCAATGTTTTCAAATTACACTGCAATCTGCCTTCTCCAGACAATGCAAACATATTCCTGAAAGTTTTGTTCCATGGCAAAGCCTTTACTATAAAATTATGTGCTGGTGGCAATTCAGCCTATGGTGTGCAAAGGTCAAGATGCTGTATGTTTCACACCACTACATCAGTGAAAGGCAGAAAAGATGCAGCATGTGGATGCAGTAAATACCACTTCAGGTCCCCGCTCCCTCCCTCACCCCTCCTCACATATGTGAGCTCAGATAATGCCCTAATATGAGATTTCATGTTCTCACAGTGTCATTGCTGATAATCCATGTTATCTGCGATGTGGTGCTCTGTTGTTCGGTCAGCAGTTCCCATATTGCACAGTCTCGCAATGTCTTCACTGTCATGGTAAAGTGGTCCAAAAAGAACCTGGACTTGGCTGCATTATCCTGAAGATGAAAGCACTATCATCCTTCAGAACATCAGAAATCATTAACCCTGTGATACAGTGTCACATCCCAGAAGACTTGAATTATCAAACCCAAAACAGTCAAGCTTTATGAATTCCAAAATTTTAACATCTTAATACACAAACAATGCTACATCGCTGACAACTGCCAGTTACTGTCATCTGACACAAACGCTGTAAGAACTCCTGAAATATATCTGCATAAAATTGTGTTCTACACTGCAGTCTTCATTAATGGAATGTAGTTCATTTACTGGCCACACTAACTTGTGTAGAAACACAATGTAACAGCACAGATGTCACACTCCTGTACGCCAAGAATGATAACATTCAACATTCATTGCAGTAATCTAGTAACCAGTTACGTGTGGGCATTTGACAAAAAGCACTGCAGAAATTTCATGTGGAAACTGTAATTTGTAAATTAATAAGGGCCACAATACCTTCATCTCAACGAATCTAGTTTTACATACATTTCGCACATAAAGTTCTTGAAGTGTTCAATACATAGATCCACATAGAATTGACCACTAGCACAGTGGATTATATTTGGGCCAGTGACTGGTGATGTCAGCAGAGCCATCCTTTTCACAGAAGATGTTAAATGTGGAATTTTGTCAATGAATAAGTCACTATTATGCCTGCAGGACTAGCTGCTGAAAAATAAACACTGTGTGGCACTCTCAGTATGAGATAATTTCCAGATGCTTCCTTTGAATTTAATGTGTGATATGCCTTGTGGGGTTATGGAAATACAATACAGTTGAAGCCACAAATATGTTCAAAGAAACTCTCTGTTTCACTTCACAGTACTATGCCATTTCAAAAACACAAAGTAACCATCACCCTGGCCATATAAGCACCACAAATGTGGAATTTCAGAAATGTACCATGCTTGCTACAGTAAAGTATTATTATTATTAGTAGTAGTAGTAGTAGTAGTAGTAGTAGTAGTAGTAGTAGTAATAGCAGCAACAGCAGTAGAAGTTTCTTGTTGTTACTGTTGTTACGTATTTCGACACTTAAACAAATATCCCACGACCCAGTACCAGTGAACTATTGGCAGTGTTCTTACTGACATCATACCAAGACTGACCCAGAATTTCAGCATTTGAACTCAAATACTAACGGTAGCAGCAATTTTCTAAAATGTTACTTTCCGCGACATGAAAACATACAGACATATACAAACTGCTAATTGGACTGAAATGTGAGAACACTTCTGGAGAAAGCTGTGAAAGTAACTTTACTGGAAAAATATGACAGTATTAATTAAAACAGAAACACATTACTTACTCTTGGGGAAGACAGAAAAGTATGAAGACATGTCACAACACAGATACCAAAGCGATACAGGACATGTCCATTTAATATGCATAATTTTTAATGTTAACACAGTACAAATCATACAATGCTGAAGAAGGCCTCTTACAGTATTAAAGAAAACCTCGAATTGATGGAGCTTCAATTCAAGCTCTTATTGCATGCATTCCAAAACTCTTTCACTACTATCCATTGAATGTTCAATGTTCATATCAATTTCATGTGCAGAAGACAAGAACATGTGATCAGCTGTGTGCCTGACACTACAGAACTGTTGGTAACATGCTACACTGTTATATGGAGAATTACACAACTGTATGCTCAAGTTTTCCTGACATCCCATGCTAGTCACAGTTCGTGCAGTACGTGCTGCAATGTACCAAGTCTACATCGCAGAAACGCACATCAGCTCTCAGCCACATTATGCAACACACACAATTCCTCACAACTTGATGGCACAATTTTTCTGTCCCTGTGAACACTTTTCTTTATAGAAACAAAACTAACACACTTGTTAAGAAGGAAAATAATACTTATAATTCAGAAAATAATTTTTTCATGTACAGTATGCAAGGCAGTATCACACATCAACAGAATGCACGAAAACTTTTTTTTAATCGTACATAACAAATTTTCTCAAAACAAATCCATGTACTAGTAATATTGCACAACATTTTCGAAGAAATAGTAACCGTAATGTATGAGACACATTCAGGGATCAGCACATTATTATGGGAAGAGAATGGGGGTGCTTGTGGAGGTAACACACAGCAGAACAGGCAGATCATCAATGCAGGTGACAACAGCCCTGCCAGAACTCTGTAACCACAATACAAATAACAATTCTGCTGTAAATGCCACAAGATGTGTAGTGTGGCCTCTTGCACAGACTGTTGGAACAGCACAGTGTCAGAACCTGGCAGGATCACCAGCACAGAAAACTAAACAGGCCTGATTTCTTTCCCGTCGGTGATGCGTCAGAGGGCGTGGACCCTACTGAGTGAGCAATAGACAAACATAGTTCCATACCTTAGAACAAGAGATGAAGTCCCATGGCAACTAACACCACACAGAACTATTCACATTACACAGCATAGTTTCTTCAGATCAGAGTCGAAGTCATCGTCAAGGTCTCGTGTGTCAGGCGTCTTACCGGCAATACTGGGCATGTACTGCTGCTGACACAAACCTTCCCGTTCATAGAACAGCATGTATGCAGAACTGGTATCCATCTGACTCTCACTGATCTCCTGCAGATAAAGACAAAGGAGTGCTCTAATTAATGCACAAGTAACTTACTACAGTATATGAAACACACCACCTGCATGCCCTCAAGGTCCTCATGTCCCACTCCACGTCTATTCAACCATTCTAAGATGCATGTATCAGACAGCACTTCACTCGCATAAACAGCTGTGAGCATGTAATATGTTTCTGTACAGCTGCTCCACCCCAACAGAAAGAAAATTTGATATTTGCATGCTGATTCACCACAACATGGGAACAAACAGCTTACATGTATGTGGGTGCTATGGGCAAAAATGACTGCATTGCAGCTTTCTTTTCACTCCTCTATGGCACCCACAACATGAGATAACATATACCAGCTGCTGAACCACACTGCATGATAGCATCTGTCCCAGAGCTGTGTTGCTTGATCACGCATGTTGCATACTGTCCATTACTGGGTTATACACAGAGTTGCAGCAGTCTGATATGATGCTTATGTGTCAGATTCTGAGTGCAAATGAACTCTTCCTGACAACCTAAATAAACTATTGTACCTAACAGTATAATGGGAGACTGCTGTAACAAATGGCAACCATCCTCAATAGTCACCTGTTTCTTCTGCCTCAGCACGTACCTCAAAGAGAAAACAGTGACAAGGCAACCATGACAACCGGTGTGTGACTCACATGCAGCATTATATAGATCAAGGAAATGGTAAAGCTGTCCCACTAATTAATTAAGCACCACACCATGACATTATATTGGGGATCAGAGGCAAAATTCCACAGATCAACTCTCGCATTATTGGTGTACATGTGTTACGAAGTAAAACATGTTATGTGTACGCCATGTTGCCATGGCATGGCAAGTCCTTGGCTTGCACTATTGGGTGGGCAGAAGCTAACAATACCTTATCACAATAAAACTATCACATTACCAAATGCTACTGGCTCAGAGCAGTTCTTGCTGAACATAGTACGGACACTTCAGGGTCCGTAAACAGTCCGGAATTTGCTGAAAACCTGAACAGTTACTGGCTTTTCAGGAAGGAGTTCCATCAGTAAGAGGCTGAATAAATCAAGCACCCTTTTTAACATTGACTGTACCTCCAGAATAATCTATCTATTCCAAGCAGCTGTGATCTAGTCATGGCTACCAAGCTGTCAAGTAGGATATAAAGCTGTCAACATACAAGTTGCTACATAAACAAACTGTGATGAACTGGGCCATTCATTCTAACCACAAAAGCCACACTTCTTGTGCTTCATAATGAAAGTTCTAAGTACAGGCAATGATACTTGTTCCAGCTTCTGTAAGGGCTGATATCCAAGGGGAAAGAAAAGGTAATATAATCCTGCCACAGTGGCTGTCAGTTCTGTTTGAACCTACTTATGGCTTACATATTTGTACTGTTGATTCTCTTAGTGGTAGATTGGGAACTCTGTAGCGAGTTCCACTGAGCTCACAGTAAAAACTATTCTTGCCTTCTCCTCTTACAATTGTTACTGTACAATACAACTAATGACCTTACAGAAATGATCATATCATATATCTGGATCACCATGTTATATTTCCCTTTGAAGGCAATACTTTGAACAAGCATGGCTGAAATACAACAATAAGGTTCAGATAAAGTAAGGGAAACTAAGCACTAAATGAGGACAAGCATTATGTGAAAATTCTGCTGCTGTTCTTCCACGTCATTTGAACAATGCAAACTGACAATATTAGAAACAAATACCACCAACTGTAAATGTACCTGATTCAAAAATAGTGTACTTATTCTCACTGATACCTGTATGCATACCATTAATGTTACTTATTTTAATAATGTTAATTAACTGGAACACAGTAAACTATTAATACATTTAAAATACATTTAAAATTGAAGTGAAATGTACCCTAACATGTTACTTTAATGCTGGACCCCTAAGGTACACTTTCAGACAATGAGAGGTCAAATATTTGCCACAACAACTCACCTTGCAGCTGCTGTCATTGTAGCAGTACCACTTGCCATTTGGGTTGCAGGCATAGCTGACATAATGACCACCTCCCAGGATACCAGAATGGGACTGTCAACAGGAATCATATCATCACTGTCTAATTCCAGACTTCTGTCTGAAAATTACAGTTCCACAGAACCTGTGCTAATGTAACATTCAAACTGGTGACTTATAAAACAGCACAAAGGATACCCAAATTCAGTGTAGTTTTCTCAGGCAATGACCTCTGCTACAATCACGTTCATATCCTAGATTCTGTACACCACTCTAGAGTCCAGTGTACTTATATTGCTGTAGTGTACATTATGCTTACACTGCTCTAGTGTCCAGTATGCTTATACTGCTGTAGTGTCCACTGCACTTACATTGCTCCAGTGTCCACTGCACTTACACTGCTCTAGTGTCCACTATGCTTACACCCCTGTAGTGTCCACTGCACATACACTGCTCCAGTGTCCACTATACTTACAATGCTATAGTGTCCACTGCACTTACATTGCTCCAGTGTTCACTGCACTTACACTGCTCCAATGTCCACTGCACTTACACTGCTCTAGTGTCCACTATGCTTACACCCCTGTAGTGTCCACTGCACATACACTGCTCTAGTGTCCACTGCACTTACACTGCTCTAGTGTCCACTATGCTTACACCCATTTAGT
>Ga0136643_10014773_pt1 | contig 11732 bp, 12 predicted proteins | sample TergutLab28metaG_FD_96883 | JGI IMG/M metagenome (GOLD analysis project Ga0136643, IMG submission 96883) | Labiotermes labralis P1 segment gut microbial communities from Petit-Saut dam, French Guiana - Lab288 P1 (version 3) (version 3) | ecosystem: Host-associated > Arthropoda: Insects >...
ACCTGCTGATTCCAAAAATAGCACCAGTTTTTTCCTATCAGCTCTAGTTTTTGAGATACAGAACATAGGCCATATTTCACTCTTCACTCTGCTCGCCCATAAAAAAATTATGATATTTTAATGCAGTGTTTAAATTAACACAACAGAAATTTTAAAAAACCCAGAATTAATCAAACAAGAAAAGCTATAAATGCTTCCAATTCTATTTGGTGGCACAAAGATACTACAAAAAACAGAAAATTATATATTTATCAAAGAATAATTCAGAGCATTTTGATGTATGGAGCAGTATGGCAAATACCTACCAGAGAAATGAACAAAATTCTATCTACAGAAATGGATGTGCTAAGGAAGTCAGCAAGAAAATCAAGTATAGAAAGAATAAGAAATGAATATATAAAGGAAAGTCAACTTATTTTATATCAAAAGCACAAGTTCATGATACAAACTTTCCAATCATTCGACACACAAGAAGCTCCTTTTAAGACTTCTGAGAATGGGATCTGCCACGACAATCCCGCATAAGATTCCAGATTAGATAATTATCTGAAGACTTATAAGCTTTACTAGAAAATTCTTCTGTATGGAGTTAGTTAAGGAATGTTCAGTAGAAAAAAATCGTCAGAAAAACAGTATTTATTTAGGGCTTGTGTCGCAAACTGAGATATAAAAAACTCCTTTTGACGTTTATTAGCCTCAACTAGAAGGCAAGGTCGCGTGAATCACTATGAACACTGTGCGATATTTTTCTTATCCCGCGTACTGTACTGACTCATCTACTGGATGTGACCTTCACCGAAGTTGGCCACCACCTCGGGAGAAATAGCTTAGAAAAGTAGTTTTTAAAAAGACGACAGCGTCCAATCCATCTATGTACCATCCGACACCAGTGCTGCACTGGTGTTCTGTAACACGGCGGTTCATGTTGCAAGCACATGTTTAGTAACTTGTACCACATGGCACAAACCAAATTACGACACGGTCTCTGCAGCAGACGTAACTAAGTATATAGAGTTGCAAAATCATTTATTTGTGGGAGGTTAAGTATCTATTCTGCCGGTCCCAGTGGCCGCGCGGTCTAAAGGCGTGGGTCTACGGCCGTTCGGCTGCTGAGGTTGTGGTTTTGAATCCCACCAGGGGCATGGATGTCTGTCTGTTGTGAGTGTTATGTTGTCAGGTAGAGTCTCTGCGACGAGCTGATCACGTGTCCAGGGGAGTCCTACCGACTGTGATGGGTCGTTGTGTGTGATCTAGAAACCTCAAGAATGAGGAGGCCATGGCCCGCGTTGGGCCGCAGCGCCAAAAAAAAAAATCTAATCTATATAATATACTGTCCGCTTATTATTCTTCGTTTTTACGCTCGTTAACAAATTTGCGAAATTTAATAGAGTTCAAAGAAAAGAGCTTTTGTAATGTTACGCCATGTACTGTGGTAAATAGTTACTGGCGTTTCGAAGGTGTGCAGTTCCTCTGTACAGACGGTAAAGTGGGCTTCTTGGCCTGCTTGGCTTGAAACCTCATAAAGAGTGCTGTGACAACTTCAGATCTTGCACTTGCACTTAAGTAAAGTTCTTCATAAAACTGGAATACAATAATTCAATTAAAAACTTTACTATTAATGTGCTGACACAGCAGTCATAAGGCCAGTTACAGAGACAGCATATTAATAATTGTCCAACGATATGCAACACAAAGCAGTCTATTAATTATTCTGCAAGTTCACGCTACATGTTTCGGGTATCAACCACACCAATTACCAGGAGTACACAAAACTGTAACTACAGCCTCCGGTACTGCAGCTACCTCCCTCCAACGTGGCCAAGCCTGGCCACGTTGGAGGGAGGTAACTGCACAAAAAAATATGACCTGTATCGGAGGCTGTAGTTACAGTTTTGCGTACTCCTGATAATGGGTGTGGTTAGCACCCGAAACATGTAGAGTGAACTTGCAGAATAATAAATAGACTGTTTTGAGTTGCATCTTGTTGGGCAATTATTAATATAGATCAGCGATGCACGGAACCATAAACGTAGAATTAAGAGACAGCATAATTTCACGTGCGAAATGACATTACCTGTAATAGAAATTGTAAATACAGAACAGCTGTAACACTGTGTACTCTAGAAGTGTGGTTTGTTTACCCTGCATAAAAGTGATAACAAGGATAATGTTAATAATAGGCACAGAGCATTGGAAATTGACTGTCATTTATATTTGCACTTAATAACAAATCCAACACTCAAATGTTTATCATTTCGTATATAATTATGCTAGTAAAATATCTACAGTACGTGTATAATATTTTTATATCTTGAAACGAATGTTGGCTATGGTGTCGGGAAGTCATGCAATGTGAGGTTATATTTCGTGTTTTGGTTCAACTGGAATTGAAGTTATTGAAAACCGCGCAAAAGAACAGACCACTAAGTTGTATAAGACTGCCCACTAATTTATAATGTTCTGGAGTTCCTCTAAGGAGGTGGAAGCATTGGAAGAATATGGGCTTATTAGGTACAAGGTCTCTGGTGGATTCCTAACTTTTCCTCTTGCAATTCACGTACTCGTTTTCATCCGCAGGTTTTCGAATGCTTGACATTCCAAAGTACGAAACTGAAATGTTCTTATTCTGGCCACGACTGTTTGAGAGGTGAAGGTGGTACTAACAGATATGTTGACTCGTCGTGTACTAGCTGCCGGCAGAGGGAGTTGCGAATCTGACAAGTTAAACGTCATATTCCTCTCCTGACGTCGTCTAACTATGGCGGTAAAGAGAACAGTGTTATGGCAATTTATAAATCTCGTTATTTATGTTAAACTGTTGAATAACTATTTAACTCGCCCGTTTTATTAGTTTATGTTGGATACTATCTTAAAGACCTCGTTCTTTAGCACTTACAGTTGTGTAATTTTCTGCTGTAGCAAAAACTGGCCAACTTCTTGTTTTAGACACAGGTTATGGGACTTTGCCGTGGTCGTCTTCCGTAGCATTTTGGAGGTACAGGATGGTGAGATTACCCGAACAGAAATACAGAACATATTTTCTAGTAAATTTAGCTTCCCTTTTTCGCTGGTCATGGGCTTACAGGAAATTTCAATCCTGAGAGAGTTATCTGATATTTCTACTCCAAGGTACATGATTGATATCTTCACGTGGTTAATAGCTTTTTTGAGAACATACTGCTAATGCTTGCAGGCTACACTGACCATACTTTACTGAATAAAGAGTTGTTAGTCACGCACTTTGAATTGTTGCTATTGGTGTTAATTTGCATACCTAATTTATTTTTCCCTATTTGTTTCGTTACGTCACGAACTTCAGCAGCTGATAACTTATTCTGCATACAGATTATTGTATTCACGGCTGCATATTTGTGTATAAATATCTTACAGCAAATTAATTGACGATCATTTAAGTAAACTTAGTGTCGAAAACCTTTGCAAACATAGATATGAATTATACATGCGTGTAGCCTTCTACCTGTTCTTCCTTATTTTGTAAGAATTCAACCACTTAATTCACTAAATACTTCATCATAGCCAGTTGGTCATATTTTAAATCACGTTACTTTCTAGTAAAAGTAAAAATCTTCAACAATTTATCCACTTTTGTTCAAAAAATAGCTCCTCTTAAAATGTCGTAGCCCCATGTTCTCATCCACATGGATGCAGCCAGTACGCCACTGGATTGCGTGCTCAACTGTCAGGTCATTCGCAACAATTACTTGGACCTGTCCCCTTCCACTTCATATTAGGCAGGGCAAAGAAACTGCCACTCATGGATCGTAGAGATTCGCATTGGAAGATTCTTGTGCTTAAACAAGACCCGCTCAACATACAGGTCGCGGGCAATATGCCCGATGTTGCCCGCGGAGGCATTTTAAATGAGAAAAGTCCTTTAGCCATTTCCCTGGCAAAGTCGAGGCAGAAAGACATAGATATTTTGAAAACTTATGAGCTCTTTATTCATGGAAACAAAATAGATTACTACAGTTTTCTGTGGATTATACGGGGTAATGATGAAGAGAGGGGTGCACGGATAATCCAAAACATATGCTTTAATCAGCCACAAGCAGAACATATAACTGTACTTTAATTATAATATATATAATACATACATAGCTGATGCATGAAAGATCCCGATTGCTGTCTTGAGGACTTTGTTCGAGCATCCGTCGCTAAATCACGTTGTGTCTCACCTTCGTTGTTAGTCATTAGCAACTTATGATCGCGCAACGATATTCCGCAAACCGGATAATCAAGAGTACGCTGCAATTTATTTTGTAAAAAATGTGCTAAAAATGGAAGCACCTTAGGCTGTGTTGTGAATTTCATTTTTAAAATAAATTCTTCCTCTTTTATCAATATATTTTTATTGCGCATGTTGTACAGAAGAACACGTGAGTGAAATTATACATTAAATTTTGTTCGCTATTCATTCTAAGTAGTGCAAATCATGTTGACGTCATGCAGGCAAATTTGTGCTGAATTGCTCGCAAACCTTTCGGTTGAACAAGCCTGGCCTAAGCTCTGTGAAACCTGCCGCTCTCAACTGCAGTGTAGTACAATCGAAAGGGATTCTCATGTTACTTGCACACTGAGCTTTGAAAAGGTCCTCATTTGGTGTCTGTGGGAAAGAGAATTGCGTCATATTTATGATGACAACATTGTGCCCACCAAAGTAGGCCCCTTCTCACATGCAAGAACTTTACAATGGAGCCTCCAAAGACTCCAGAGGAATGGTTGTTAGGCCTTTGCGTTTAGATAAATGAAAGACACGAGAATGTTGTAGAATATTGAAGACTACCCTATTCTGGGATGTGACAATGTCGAGTGTGGTAGAAATTCACTGACGTTTCGTAGAATCGCACTGCCTCGTCTTAGAGGACGTAAAGGTAAAAGGGTAAAGCAGCCACTTATCAGGCCCATTACAGGCCTTTAGGGTTGCAGGAAACTGAGACTTTCAGATTTCTAGACAATCGGCACATGCAGGTGGTAATGTTCTCAGCCCTACACACCGGCAGCCTTTACAACAAGGAAATGTTCCTGGTATTCATTTCTGTTAGACGCTGAGTCGACCCAAGGGCCATAATGCGGCCGGAAGGATTATGTCAATGAAAAATCCAGTAACACCATCGGGAATCGAACCCGCGACCTTCCAGTTTGTAGCGCTATGCGTCAACCAACTGCGCCACATCGTGCCTCTGCCTTAGAGGACGCACCCCTTTAATATTCTAAGTGGACTGTTCCAAAACGTCGGTAAATTTTTACCAGTGTCGGCAATGTCACATCCTAGAAGGTGATAAAAATTTATATGGTCTTCATTTTATAAATAAACTATTTCGTACCTGATGCTGTGCTACAAATCGGAAGGTCGCTGGTTCCATCTCAGCTGGTGTCATTGGAATTTTTCATTGATATAATCTTTCCGATCGCACTATGGCCCTGGGGTCGACTCTGCCTCTAACAGAAATGAGTACCAGGAGCATTTCCTGGGGGTAAAGGCGGCCGGTGCGTAAGGCTGACAACCTTACCACTATCCTGTGCCGTTGTCACGTAATCTGGGATCCTTAACTTCCTGGAACCCTCTGGGCCACTCCGGGCCTGTAACGGCACTGATTTACCTTTTTTCGTCCCTGAAAGGACAGGAGAATGTACAAAAAAATCGCTAGTTCTTAGAGAATACACGCACGCAAGACGTGCTAATAGAATTCGTGGAACACCAGCGTCTGGAATACAAACTGCGGTACAGTCGGCCGTGCCACAAGACATTTTGCTCCTGCGTCTGATCAACACCATTGAAGGCTAAAGAGAGTAACGTATTTTTTACACACGATCAGCTGTTGAACTCATTTACATGAATGCAGTGACGAGTATTATTGCTAAGGCTATTGCCTTACACGATTTCGTTTATTCTGCTTGCCTTTAGACTGTTTAACAATGACGCCACTTGTTATGTTAAGTGACGAGGAATAAATTATAAACGAAAAGGACGCCGATAACGAAGAAGATCTTGGGAAAAATGAAATAATTATGAATGATTTTGCTATGTCGGAACAGTCTGGCCTGTCTGCCTACTGAAATCAAGCATAATAATTAAGTTCTTCCTTCATTTACATACCGACTTAACATTCTAGTAGCCAATTACAGTATCAGAACTGATACACAAACAGTACCTTGCATCTTATGTATATTGGACCGTGCATCATTGTGATAGTTGAAGAATAAGAAATCAACTTGATGTCACCAGTTATTAAGTTTTGTTTCACTTCTTCTATGCTCAACATGTTTCGGACATTAATACATCCTGATGATGGATGTATTAATGTCCGAAACATGTTGAGCATTGAAGAAGTGAAATAAAACTTAAATACCAGTGACATCAAGTTGGTCTCTTATTCTTCATGTGCCTTGCATATTAAAAAAAAACCCAAAATAACGAAACACAAGGCAAAAACACCGGAATACACTTCAGTTAAGTAAAAAAATCGAGAGTTAAAATGACAAAAACTGTGTACAAATATAATACAAACAATTTTACCCATGGTGTGGCAGTTTGGCAAACAATAACAATAACAATAACAACTACATTTGCAAATAAATAACTAATAAAATAAGAGTTACAGATTTTACTCTAAACACATCAGCGTCTCCAGAAACACATTTTGCAGCTGATGCGCGTCTTTAAGGTGACACCTTCAGCATGGACAGCCTACAGCGAACGTAAAAATCTCTAAACTTCCGAATAGGAACTCGAGGAGCTACAGTGTCCACAAAAGGAAGTGCAAATTTTTAATAGAACCAAACATTAATAAAGAATAATGTGGCAAAATGCCGATTCCCCTTACACAAGATAGGTAGTATTCATAATTAATAATAATAATAATAATAATAATAATTTTACGATCCCAATAGTAATATCTTCTATGGGAGTAATTCCAAAGTCACTATCACAAAGTCTAACAAGACTTAACCTGCACCCCAATACATATATACAACTGCAAAAATCTGTAATTCTTGGCACATGTTCAATTGTAAGAAACTTTTTAAACTACAAATAGGACCACCGAGGCTAATCCGGTTGACTACTATATCCCAGGATGGGTGAATATTTCCCAGCCAAAGTCGAGAAGTGAAAAATTCGATAATAATAATAATAATAATTCAGTTCTTGCTTCTTAAAGTGCTGAATCCACAGTCTAGTCTCCAATAAATGATGATGACAATGACGACGACGACGATGACGATGTTTACGATAAATGTCATCACAGTAACGTGATTCAAGACATTCAGGGTGCCTAGCAGCACTGATCTGTTTCATAAATAGCCCTAGTTCTTTATACTCGTACGTAATAACAATGTCATTATATCACACGAGTCGAAAGGACACAATTCAATACACTAGTCAGAGACAGTTACCACAACAGCTTCCCTATCTCCAGGTTCTTCCATTGCGACCGTCTGAAGCCGGATTTTAAAATACAAGTAACCACCAAGTTCAATGCAAAAAGAAGTTCCAAAAATGTATTCAAGAAACACTGGAAACACCGTGCGCTACCCTCGAGGCATCTGAGGAAATAAAACTAAAATGAACAAGCAAAGAGAAATGAAAATGTGATGCATGGTCACGTGCAGCAGTTAAGAGCGTGAAGAGTGAGAAGCCGAGTGCTTGGCCAGTCTGGAGTATTTCTTGAGTATGCTTGGCAAAAGGAGGCAGGTTTATAGTGTGCTGCAAATCACGTATGAAGTGTAAAGTGTGTCTTATATAATTAGTGCATAATGTTGACACAGATGATACAGCATACAGGATAATATTAAAAGAGAATATAATATATAAATAATGGCGTGAAATGTAAACAATATTAAAACGCCTTCTCATAAAATGTTCGCAAATCCGCATTATGTGCAAATCCATTCCTTTATGTAGTCAAAATTTGTCACCGCTATTTCGACACTTTGCTTAACTGCAATGGTTTGCTTGTTTCCTTAAGCAGTTTTCCCGCATCTTTTTCATGATACGTCTCTGGAATTTAATTTGTAGATCTGCGATGCGCTCTGTGTTTTACGGCAGAGGATAAGAATTACGAATTTAACGTAGATAATATAGGTAAATTCTCACGCTTGAATTTGTATAACTTCCAAGGAATTTTATTTCCTCATAACCGGACAGCTGTGTGATGCTGCAGTAGACACCTGTCCTAAAAATTACACAAAGTACCGAGAAACACATTGAAAATACAGTTATTTTACAGGCTTCCCTACTCATATTAAGTGAGGAAGCAAGCCGTTAAAGCGTATGGTGCTAAGGTTCTTACTTAATACGTACGGGGCTAAAGCGCTGGCATAATTTCAGCAGTTTGCTAGCTTCAGCCTGAAGCTTCACTTGCTGTGACACAGGCTGGTTCTTCTGATTTCGGAGAAAGAAATCACGTTTCTTCCGAGAACCACACTTCTGCTGTGAGGACCGGAATTACTTGACGTCCTATATGAGATTACATCTTCACGGCCATGAGAATTTGGTCTGTAGTTTTATTAGTTATTGGCCATGCGTCTGTCACATGATGGACCGTCATTGTGTATTTATTTATTACGACCTTCGAAATCTTTAAACATAATCTGCATCTTTTTTTTTTCAAGGAAAACGCAATATTCCGTTTCACTTTCACTATACTCACGCACTCGTCGCCGGCCTCTTGTCATCCGTCTTTTCCTTATTCTTGGAGCAGCTCAAGCGTTCATTTCATGTCAGAGAGCTGCAACCTGGTTGTGCTATATTGTATTATACGCTCAAATATTTATTCAACTTCATTTCGCATCCCACCGCTGTTGTACAAATCGGAAAGTCGCTGGTTCGATTTCAGATTGTGTCATTGGAATTTTTCATTGAAATAATCCTTCCGATCGCACTATGGCCTTGGGTTCGACTCAGCCTCTAACAGAAATGAATACCAGGAGTATTTCCTGGGGATAAAAAGCGGCCGGTGCGTAAGGCTGACAACCTTACCACCATCCTGGGTCATTGTCACGTAATCTGGGAACCTTAATTTCCTGGAACCCTCTGTGCACCTCGGGCCTGTAGTGGGACTGATTTTATTTCTCACCCCACACAAAACACAGTCGAATTTCAGTGATTTATTTGGCCTCATTTCGTAACTCAGAAGGAACATGGAAACAATGTTCGCCATGGTAATCGAGGTGTGACTTAGGTCACTCACTGTTTCATGAGGTAGAATTCCGTAGTCCGACTCATTCCTATGACCCAGAACTGCGTCAGTTCGTGCTTCTCTTAAAAAAAAAATTAAAACTGTTCTTGTTAGGGTCATAAAGGCTCAAAAAGGTTTGATATCCCCAGATGGTAACATACAATATAGATACGTCAACAAAGAGATAAGAAAGGACAGATATTAAAAGACAATCTTTAGGGGCCACTGTATTTGTTTTGTTGTTTAAAGTATGAAATTTTTTTATCATTTTGTTCAGCTGTTAAGGAAGTATTTGACCAACTTGTTTGATAAAAGACACAGGCAAACTTTATATTTCAATGTAATTCTCATGGCCTGTTTACTGTTTGATTTTCAGCGCCCTGCTCTAAAGGTCTGCCGCTATGAAAAGCTCATCCTATCACAGTTACCTCGACTCACTTGACATTTCCAAAAATGCGAAATTTACTTCAATTAATAATTTTACCAACACATCTTCGGGCAAACTCTAAAGAATTAACTAACTTATGATCCTGTTTTCGGGAGAACTGACGCCAATTTCTCTGTTCAGCTTGACTTGTTAGGTGACAGTTTTAACTTAATCTTCTGTCCTCGCAAGCACATCCCATGTTATATTGTACACAGTGCAGTTCACAGTACTTATCACAATCCCCGACTTACGTGTATATGTGGCCGTCATCATCAGTTTCTTAGATCAGGAGGAATGTTCAGTTACAAGAGCTGAAAGATGAAAGAAAATTATTTTCCTTGAGGGTTTTTTGACCGTGCATCTTCCTCATGAAATAATGTGGAATGCGAACTTGATGCAACAAGGTAATTTTATTGATAAATTCTTAGCTCGACATGTTTCGGGTACATACACCCATCATCAGAAGCATTAGATGATGAGTTGCAGCAATAAAATTACCTTGTTGCATCAAGTTGGCATTCCACATTATTTCAAAATTAGTTTCCGTTTCAGTTCTAGACTTTACATGCAGGAACACTGTTACGGCTGCCTGCTTCTCACAGTCACAATATTTCTGTTTCTATGATGGCTACCGATAATAACGAAGACGATTATTATTATAGTAATGTAGTTAGCCTCTCCGCAGTGTTACTGCTGTCTATGCCGAAGGCACCCTGCCTGCTAACAGGGCCACCCACGCCTAACAGGTTTCTAGCGTGTTGCCGGACAAAGGGAGATAGACACTCTGGCCCTTAGGTTGGTGTTGGGGCTTGGGTATGACATCCTCACCTCGTAAAAAATCAATTGTTACTAAACCCCGGGAACAGGGAGGGCATGGCTTGGAAAGGGGCCGAAGAGTTGTAGAAGATGAGAGCTGCTACGGTGTCTTAAAAATCGGCTACTACCTCTTCCTCCCAATTCCTTTCTAGTTCACAGCAAGTGACCCTTCACACAACTCGATTCTAAATAAAACTACTCTAGTTCATGCAGCGTAATTGAATAATCTGCCATCGAAGCAGCAGGATAGTAAAGAGCGATAAAACAAAACTACGTGATAATTAAAATTCTTCTGTAAGCAGTCAACGTAACATAACATAACAATTTTATGGTGACAGGTTTGTAGCTACACTACGAGTTCTCAAAGGGTTGATAAACATTATGAAGATAATAATAATAATGATGATGGAGATTATTCAACAATCCGTCCTGGTCTATTGGTTACTCGGGGATTTATGTCATCAAATCTCAGAGTTTAAACCAACCATACTAGCTGCGGTACGACGTGAATTTCTCGGCCGCTTCAAGAAAATGTCGATAAGATGCTAATTATCCGACCAAAAACAAAATATAAATCTAGTACAATAGTTATTGTACACTACACCATGTGTCGGCTGTCCAGATCAGCCATCATCAGGTAGATATCGGATACACCCAAAAAATGTCAATATGTTGTATTAAGATAGGCTAGATTCACTTCTGTCCACTCCCTTGCCAATTCATCATTTGCAAGTCAATCTACACCGTTGTACAATCTGAGACTTTAAATGAAACACGAATAAAAGACAAGATAAATCGAGCGAACGGTAGGAGATCGCACTGTGAAATAAGTGTTGTGTCTTCCTTATCAGTAAAAGTGTAAAGATGAAGAGAACTGCTTAAATTGCAGTACTGCAAAGAGAATACTTGCTTACTCCATGGTGCAAAGTCCTTCTTGAGAAGCTACCTGGTTTGCAGCTAGTCAAGAAATTCCCCGCATTTCACGGCAACCGAAGGTTCAGTATCGCACTCACAAGCGTCCGCCACCTGTCCCTATCCTGGGCCAGCCCCGATCCAGTCCATATACCCACATCCCACCTCCTGGAGATCCATCCTAATATTATCCACCCATCTACGCCTAGATCTCCCCAGTAGTCTCCTTCCCTCCTGTTTCCCCAGCAAGACCATATATACCCCCCTCTCCTCACCCATACGCGCCACATGCCCAGCCCATCTCATTCTTCTCGATTTTATCACCCGCACAATATTGGGTGAGGAGTACAAATCATTTAGCTCCTCGTTATGCAGTC
>Ga0136643_10014774_pt1 | contig 11732 bp, 3 predicted proteins | sample TergutLab28metaG_FD_96883 | JGI IMG/M metagenome (GOLD analysis project Ga0136643, IMG submission 96883) | Labiotermes labralis P1 segment gut microbial communities from Petit-Saut dam, French Guiana - Lab288 P1 (version 3) (version 3) | ecosystem: Host-associated > Arthropoda: Insects >...
ACGGCTGTGGGGACCCGTTGCGCTGATCACGTGACACCCCTCTATCCGCAAAAGTTGGCACTAACTTCGCCGACCGGCGGCGGCCGCTCTGTCGGTATAGTTCGCGTGCGGACTAAGGCCACGAAGTTTAGTTTAGTTTAGTTTAGTAGTAGGAGCCGCGGAGCCAATGCCGTTAAACACAAAGCCTGCCATTGGACAGGATTCGCAGCCAGTTCAAACCACGTCCAAACCTCAAAACTCTTCACTACCACCCACCTCAGTATGAACCTCAGGAATATCCCTCACCATCTTTCGGACGGACATTTCCCAAGACAATTTCCAACACATCTTATCAACATATCAACACGCAACTCAGCATATATAATTTTATCAGTACTTTATATTTTAACGTAGATTGTAAACTGATATAAAATTTAACATTTTATATTTTCCAATTAAATTATTTGGAGGTTCTATGTAATATAGCCTTCAAAGAACACCTCCTTGAAGATGGCCAAAATAGGTGGCCAAAACATGTAGCAGGCTACGCTGTATATAATACAGTAAATTTACGTACCTGTATATGCACTTGTTGGTCCTATATCTCATAAAGCATCATTAGTGTATGGTCATAAATCATTCAAAATAGAGAAGGTAAGATATACGTATTTAGACTGATGCAATCCCGTATTGACACCCTGTCCTTGTTGAAGCTTTAGAGAATTTTGTTGCCACTATCAGGAATGCCAACAAAATAAACACTCGAATCATCTACCGTGATGATGAAGACAACAAGACCCTCTGAAACGTCGGTAACCTTGTATCAAACTACACGGCATCACATCGCAGAGGACAGAAGTTTTCGCAGTGACCTCTGCAAAAAACATGACATTTCTCCACAAGGATACTGCCTGAAGGAAAATTAGCCCCAAGTAACTGAGAACATGGTAACCGAAAGATCCACTGTTATTCCAGTTCAGTTTTGGGCTTTCATGAACTAGTATAACGAGATGCTTTAACATTTGGGCTGTTCAGCTCGGACTGCTTGTAGGAACAGCAAGAAGGACAGGAAAAGAAAGTGAGAAGTTAGACTAAAAACTCGAAACGAAAGAGAGGGTGGATAAAAAAGTGCTATGAAAAGTCTCTGGTCGTTAAAAATAACAAACTGAACATGTGCTTAAAGCGAGATGAGTCTGACTGAAGCGTACAGAAAAATTAAAGCACTAGGCATAGAAATGAGGGCACAAAATACTGATAAAATTAAGATAATACAAACAGCCAACTATATGCAGCAATAACAAATTTTATTGATAATTACAATCAGCTCAACATGTTTCGGGCGGTAATTTCGCCCATCCTCAGGAGCACTAGACTGTGTTTACAGCTTGTGGTATAATGCACCGACGATGCTGCCTGCCAGCAGAAAGCATCGTCGGTGCATTATACCACAAGCTGTAAACACAGTCTAGTGCTCCTGAGGATGGGCGAAATTACCGCCCGAAACATGTTCAGCTGATTGTAATTATCAATAAAATTTATTATTGCTGCGTCTAGTTGGCTGTTTATATTATTGTATCTGAGATGCACAGTCACACAAACATCAAATTGATAAAACTGTTTATCTCAGTATTTAACCAACTTGATGCACAAAATTTGTTTCACAGTAAGTTTTATTTCATGCCTCTACATGTTTCGAGCACATGTGCTCATCATCAGGAGGGTAAAATTGTATTACACAGCCTCTGGTATCATCACACCTATAGGTTTGATGATACCAGAGACTGTGTAATGCAATTTTGACCTCCTGATGATGAGCACATGTGCTCGAAACATGTAGAGGCATGAAATAAACTTATTGTGAAACAAATTTTGTACATCAAGTTGGTTAAATACTGAGATAAATATTCTGAGATGCACGGTCAGCAAAACGTCAAAATTGTGATAAAACTGTGTTAAATGGGAATGACAGCATTTAATTAGAATTTAACTCCAGTCCTTTCCGTATTCCATCCTTTGCCGCAAATACAATTGCAACAATTTACTGACCATAAAATTTTGCTCTTTGCTTTTCATTGTTGCACAAATTGAGTAAAAATACTAGGTAAAATTATAAAGAAGTACTTAAGCTGAAACATATTTTAACGGACGAAGACTACAATTTGCACAATCCATTTTTAACGGCAAGTTCCTTATTTCGGTTACATTAATTACAGCTTGTGTCCAATTAGCTTCAAGAGTGAGATACAAAGGAGCGAGTATAATACCACCGGATGTGCTAATTCTAGTATTCTACAGTAATATCCCTCTGCTAAGGCAAAGCAGTTGCTTCAGCTGACAGCAAAGTGCTGGAACAGACAGCGGCTGCCTTCAAAGTAGACGGATTAAATCTCTTCTCATCTGAGGTTCTGACCTGTCAATTTGATTTTATTTATAGTCTGTGGATCCTTCAGAGATTTGATTTGTTCAGAAAGTATTACAAAATAAATTACAATAGTCTTAATTCAGCAACTTGCCAGTATTAAATAGAGATGGATGTCGCATACTGAGGTTTTCTGAGCCACGATATAGCGGAATATTGGTACCAGTTTCACTTCAACTAAGTTGTTACAATGAAGGCATGGAATGTAAAATAATAATAATAATATACTACTACTACTACTACTACTACTACTACTACTAATAATAATAATATAAAGACCTTACAATAGAAATACAGCGCATGTGGAATGTAAAACGAAAGGTGATACCAGTAATAATAGGGGCGACTGGGACTATTTCAAAGTCATTCAGAAAATACGTGAGCAACATACCAGGAAAACACGAAGTCAAGGAACTCCAGAAAACAGCCACATTGGGCACTGCACACATACTTCGGAAAGTACTGATGTAAAAGTACAATAGATTCAACACTGGAGCAAACGACATAAGCACCATGAATGGTAACAACAGAATAGCTGCAACACTGTATTCCCTAGGGACATAGTTTGTCTCAGGAATATAAGTATAAATACCCTACATAAAAGGATGATGACGGTGTGAATAATAATAATAATAATAATAACTTCACCGTTAAAGTCATACCATGCAAGCATTAGAAGGAATGCACAGTCAGCTCTCTTAATTCTGAACCACGGCATGGGCTGGAGTAACTGGTTAGCTTCACGCCCCAACTACCTTATTCACCGTGGAAAAGGCCGCCGGTAAGAAATTAATAGGGGGCTGAGTGGGCCCCATAGCTGGTTTGTACTCTTTGATAAGACTAAACATCTTTTGCTTCTGCCAGAACCAAGCTAAGGTTTCTTAGTTGTCCAGTTATTGGCCTAGTTACTGTACCAACTGATCCATTGCGGTTACACAACGAAAAATAGAAGGATGAGAGAAGCAGAGATCAGTAGGAAACGAACATTCTAGACAATAAAGGAACAAAGAAACGAGGTTGAGAAAGAATGAATATAGAAAAGATAGAATGAAGTGAAGAAACAAATTAAGAAAGAAACTTACGGAGCATTATTGTGTGGAAAGAACAATAGATTACTAGAAGGGACCAAAGAAGCAAGGGGCAAAAGAAATTAAAGCCACAGGAAGGAAGAAAGAAACAAGCAAGAAATACAGTTATGGAATGAGAAATCATAGACACAAGGGATAGAAAAAAGAAAAGGAAAAGAGCAAGGAACAAATCAAAGACAAAGTTCAAGACAAGAAGGACAACACGAAGAAAATTAATAATGTGCTAGACATCAAAATGGGGGTTGGTTATATCGAAGTAGGATATAACAAGGAACAGTCTTAACTGCCTTGTTCCAAACTACACAGTTGGACAGGATCGCATTATTTCTCCCAGCATCATTGTTCCAATTAATGGAAGTCGTGGTCAGTCGTCGTTTCAAGCCACCATTCCGCTCCAATCAACTATTTCTTTCAGCAACGCAATAATGCAATATTAACGAACGGTCAAACTCCGCCCTACCCCATTCCGGCTGCGACGTATTTGTTGATATTTCATCCCCGTCCTGAACGTCGCATGTCACTGATTCAGAAGCTCTAGTAATTTAAGATTAAATTACTTGAACAGCTTTATTTGCCCTTGTTACACAGAAAAGACCAAGAAGGAAGAATGGAAACTGAAACAACAGCTTCAGGCCAAGACTGAAAGAGTGGATTTAAAAAAGAAGGAATCAGAAATTCTGTATACGAATTGCTAAGTGGGAGAAAATTAAGAGTCGGAGATTAGCGTCGTGTCATGCTAAGCCGATAGAAGGGCTTGGTCGGATTTAGTGAAAAATTAATTAGATGCCCTAGAGACTACGGATAATGCTGGCCTGTTACAATTCAGAATTCCTTTCTGGAACTGTGAATCCTATTAACACTTGGCTGGGGATCGACTCGTCTCAAAATCTATACCCAAAGAGGGTATTACGAACACCGAAAGGACATAAACATACAATCATAATCCTTGTAGAACTGGAACCCACGAAGCAAGATTTTTGACCCATCGCAGACGGTAATTGTTTACCTTCGTATGATATATTACAAATGCTTTAAGGTGTCTGTAAAATAAATAATTAAATATACACATTTATCGCTGAATATTTCTCTCCATTTTGCTGGAGTTGTTTATGAGACCACAAGAGGCTTTCACGTTCGTTGCTGAATCCGTAAAATACTGGGAGTTTGAAACGAGTTACAAACCCACATCTAGGCCCTAACAGATATGTGCAAGAATTTAGGGTGTCTTATGAAGATTCGTATTTTAGATTGCAAATGCTAAATCGTGACGATCATTTTTATACCACAAACAGCCGTCAGGTTTATATACCTAAGTTTCAAGTTACTCTTATATTTTAATTCGGATCCTGCAGTTGAGATTGCGGCTAATTTCAGAAGAGCATAAAGTTGTAAGGTTAATACGGATATTTGGCTCGCAATTCTTCCCGGCACTTCACTCGCCGAAAGACCAGACTCGGTGCTTGGCATTGTGACGGTGCAGTGATCTCTCCTCCATTGATAAGTCGTCCGTTTTGATATTATTCCTGCGTTAACTTAACCACTGCAAAAGAACTGACATAGAATATAAAAACGCGGCAAAATCTTTCCCTTTTACAACGCGTGCTATTCATTATTCCGAACCATCCTATTATTCCAGTCTGTCTGCAAAGTCATACTTGAGGAATTCTCGTTGCATTGACTGATAAAAGTGACAGAAAACCCTTTCTCAAAGTGGATGGTGTAGTATTAAAATGGACCGCAGATCTCCTCTTCCTAACGTCCTGCTTTACGTGTATGTTGCAGCAGGCCCATGTAATCAACAAAATTTCATTTTACATCCCCCATTATCATCTTCACAGACAAAAATATCCTCATTTCTTTGCGATTACTCTTTTGCGATCAGTGTCTTGGCGCTTTATACTGAGATGGGACCATAAAGCGCGTTCGAAAAATTGCGAAAAGCGACTATTAGCTTCCTGTCTGTCTGTCCGCATGGAACAACTCGGCACACCTTGGACGGATGTTCGTGAAAACTTATGTTTCAATGCCTTTTAAAAATCTGTCGAGGTAATTCAAGTCTCGTTAAAATCTGACAAGAATAACTTGCACTTTACATTTCGGCCAGTATATATTTTTGGCCATATTTCGCTCAGTTCTTCTCAGAATGAGGAATGTTTCAGGAAAAGTTTGCAGAGAAAATCAAACCACACGTTTCATGTAAAATCACGTTTATTTCGAAAATCGTACCGTCTATGAGATAATGTGGAAAAATACTGCAGAGCGCGGCAGGTCACAGGAGACAATATGGCGCAAGCGCACTGCATGCTGGATGCTTAAGGCTACAAACACACATACTCAGGGTATGCAAATACTTACTGCTTTTCCACGGCAACAATGGTTACACGAACGGGCCTCAGTGTTACGTTATACGTAAACTGACTGACCTGTTAGCTCTAACATTAAGCTTAGAGAGGCTTCGGTGCTAGGCATGTGCTAAGTTTCTAACAGTTAACTAAAAGGATCTCACACCGTTCGTCCGGCACTCAATCATCCTGCAGACCGGTGTGCAGAGGTCAAATACTGCCTTCACAGTTGTCAACCTTCCAAGGGTTCCTGCTCCTGTGTTTAGTGTGTGTGTATGTGTGTGTGTGTGTGTGTGTGTGGGTGGGTGTGTGTGTGTGTGTGTGGACCATTATTACTTTGTTACATTTGACATTCTGATGGCGGTAACACTGAACACCACGCTGTTCTGGGAAGTGACTCCGTGTGCTGTTCTAGTATTTATCGCACGTTTTGGACAGAAAAGTCGGCAAAATTACACAACAGCGTATTTCGTCCTATCCCATGGCATATTATTTTCTTTCAGCTTTGTGAACAAACACAAGTGACTCATTTTCTAAATTTATTGAGTCCTCCCTGGAAATCTGACAGTCCGTCAGCGTGTCAGAAAATATTCTGTCATTCACAAGGAACGATTAATTGCCGTAACACAAGAACCGGCCAACGACCCTCTGTTAATAACCAGCTCAATTCGGTCCACAACTTCAGACATTATTTCATCAAAGCGCGTTTTAATATTTTCCAAGACTAAGCCTAGATTTTACACACAGTCCATTCCATAATCATTTTAGCTTATTAACTTCAAAAAAAAAATTAACTTGCGTCCAGCCTACCTTTATCAGAAAGATGAGTTTTCCCTGAACGAGACTCTACAGGAGAGCAAAATTTTCCTTGTCCCTGCAGTAAATGTATTCTGCCTCCCTCACTCCCCCATCCTCTTCTCGTCATTCTTCACAGGTCTAAATTCACAGGTGTAAACCGTTATCTTGATATATGCGTAAGCTGTACTGAATTTTGTATGTTAAACGTCTAAAGCTGATGCAAACACAATTAGTAGACATAGGAACTGCGGACGAAACTCCTTTCTTCTAATCCTGCTGTTTAGAAGATGTTACGTGGCCGTCTGATTTGAAAATTGTGAAGTAACGCTGCCCACCGTTGGTCACATAACCCCTGCAGCTCTCCAGGGGAACCACCCCATTGCCATGGATACCAACATGACACATCCCGCGGGATCTGTTAGCACATGTTTCTGTTGTAGTTGCCGTCTTTCTACGGACACTATATTGCTCTGTAGAGATACACGTCGCTGTACGGACGTGCTTTTATTGATTCATGAACTCACGTTAAACAGAATGACTCAATAAACTTCAGGCCTACATAACTTTAATAACAGAGTCATTAGCCCTTTAAGCAAAAAAAGTGGTAAACATTGAACACGTTGACGTCAAGAGCATACGAATTATACCCAATTAGTGTAATTTATTATTACGAACACAAACGACCACTATTTAGGTAAATAGTACTGAACGTTAGACTTGGTTATGAAGGCTGTGAATGTTTACCGTGATATATAAACTGGACGTTTGTATAAAACTTGCACAGTCCTCGTTCTAAGTGTTGCTTCAAGCTAGCGCAGCTACATGTTTGACTATTTTATTACTGTAAGTTTTAGCAGCATAGGTGTCAGCTTCCTGATGACGGCAGTTAAGCCGAAACATGTAGCAGCTAATTAGGAGTGAAATACATGACGATGGGACTGTGCATATGTCACTACTGAAAGGATTTGTACATCATTTACAGTGTAAGGAATTAACAGTATGAAAGTGATATGTATTAGTATTTAGCAACACAAGCAAGGCAACTCTCGTAGTTTATAAATCAGTTTTAAACAAACACGTAATTTTTTTTAAAAATTTTGGAACTGAACAATATGAAACACAAGGAAACGTGACAGCGAGGTTTCTAAACAGCGTAACATTGACACGAATTCACGAAATATGGGTAAACCCAATTTTATGATTGTTTATTCCTGAGTCCACAATATTTAAAAAAAAAAACCGAAAATTTGCTTCATTCTTAAATTGGCAAGATGTATTCTCTGCTTAGATCTGGCGGAGATAAGAGAAAGTAGCGCAATTATTCCTGTCTATGAAAAGTTGTCTCTGGTTCTCAGAAGCCAGGCACGTACGTCAAAAAAGTCCCACGCTATTACAAATTGTAATTAAGTGCACAAATTGATTGCAGATGATCAAGCAATTTGAGGAGGCCCGGGGCAGTGATTCAACTTTGAAACTCATAGTCCATAAAATCGTTAAACAGAGCTACGGTGCACGTAGCAAGAAGAATGTTTAGTGCCGTCACAGACGCTGATGCTTCTATCGCCGTGAGTCTTACTAACTCAAACTTCCCGTTCAAATCCAGTAAACGACTGCTATGTACAGTCAGTTTTGTTTCATCCGGCGACAGTGTAGGAGGAACGTATGTACTTCCTCGGACTCAGTTGTATCCTAGTTTTTAAATAATATTATGCACCCTCCTCGTATTCATTGGGATTACAGCATTTAATAATAATAATAATTATTATTATTATAATTATACACTGGTATGAACATGTGCCAGAATCAATAGAAACAAGTCAAGGAGGCAAGGTAACCATATTGTGGAATCAACAAGTACAAACTGACAGAACTATCCCCAACAACAAACCAGACATTATAATCCGTGATAATGAAAAGGGAAAATGTATGTTAATAGACGTTAAAATCTCAGGAGACAGAAACGTGATTAAAAAGAAGCCGAGAAGATTCTAAAATATAAGGATCTTACTACAGAAATACAGTGCATGTGGAATGTAAAAACAAATGCGATACCAGTAATAATAGGGGCGACTGGGACTATTTCAAAGTCATTCAGAAAATACGTGAGCAACATACCGGGAAACCATGAAGTCAAGGAACTACAGAAAACAGCCATAGTGGGCACTGGACACATACTTGGGAAAGTACTAATGTAAAAGTACAATAGATTCAACACAGAAACTAGCGATATAGGCACCATTCCCTAGGGACATAGCTTGTCTCAGGAATATAAGTATAAATACCCTGCATAAAGGAGATGACGGTGATGATGATGATGATGATGATGATGATAATAATAATAATAATAACTATTTTTGGTTGTCAGAACCATAATCATTACACGTCAACAGCTTGACTGATTGTTACCGGATTTCTGGTTTAAATCACGTGTTCTGTTCATTAAGTTTCAAAACTTTATGGACAGTCTTGAATTTCTCGTCGTACAGTAGCGACGGCAAGTGTGTGTTGATGCGCTAGTGCTGAAGGCACACAATTCGTGTAAATAGATACGTTGTTAGAAGCAATACTACGAATTTCAAGCATCATTCTGTATTCGAACATTCCATTTATGGCAACTTAACTTTACGAGAAACAAAAATCTACACAGTTTCCTAGCAACAAAACATTGCGCGTTCTCGAAGGTCTCGTTCAACATCCAGACAAGCAACACGGAACACATTCGGTTGTCTCCGCCTTCCCAGTTGGAGGAATGCTTTTGTATTACGGTTTTTACTGTTTGCCTTTCTTTTGTTAACAAGCATAATGCTACCAAGAACTAAGAGTTGGCCGGGATAGCTCAGACGGTATAGCGACTCGCTACGGGCTGGACGGTCCGGGGATCGAATCTAGGTAGGGGTGAGATTTTCTTCACCCGTTCAGACCGGCCGTGGGGTCCACCCAGCCTTCTGTACAATGGGTATCGGGTCTTTCCTGGGGGTAAAACGGCCAAGGCATGGCGTTGACCACCCACCCCATCTATTCATCATCATCATCATCATCATCATCGGCTCTACAACCCTGGGCGAACCTTGGCCTCCTCACCCTCATCTAGTGCCTAGGTTAAAGAATGAGAGAAGCTATACCTCTGATCCCCCTCTTGGCCTTCGTGGCCTGTTCTAGGGTGATCTTTACCTTTACCTTTTTACCAAGAACTAAGAAACAGGTGAGGAATCAGAAAGCAAAGAACCTATGGCCTACGATTTTACGAATTGCACCGAACAATAATTGTGCACCGACAACTACTTACGTCCTGTTGCTAATGACCAAACCTTGTGATTACGGTGCTTTGGTTTCAGTCATTGTTTTATAGATTATTTGGAGGGGGGGATAAGTAATTTTTGTGGGCTCAGGAACACTTCGCAATGCTTCGCCTTTAAATTAACGGGCACTTTGTTTCCTATTTGTGAATTTCAAATTAATAAGCACCTTTCAAGGAAACAATTACCTTCGTAAACCGAGGGATACCGCCATATGGAAGCAAACGGGAGCAGGATATGAAACTGTATATTGCGAAAATAATACGTTAAGGTGATCTGAACTTCACGGAGCTGGCTCAGGGTCGAAATAAATAGTTTGGTAACATCGCTCTCGATTTTTCGGATTCTAATTCTACAGGTGTCACTTGTTTTAGTGATCTGTTCATAAATTATTGGTCGTTATGCACATTTTTTATTTAGTTATTCTTTTGGTTTCAGACAATCCAATCAGTCGGTCTCAGACAGGAACATTGTCTCAAATGGCCAGAAACTCTCGACCCCTCACTCGGTCAGTCGGCCGGCCAGCCAGCCAGTCAACAAGCTAGTTACACCAGAATATGTCATTCTGCTGTTCTGTTTCAGTTCTTATACGTAAAAACATTTGGATAAGCATTCAACTAAGACAAATTCAGACAGTCCACTAGAAGTCACCCTAATTTATACATCCTGTAGCAGAGTTTAAACTGTCTTTATCGAGTAGGAAAAGCTGCTTTTTGAAATGCTCGGCTGGCTCTCTAAATACAGCAGACTCACAAAATGCTAAAAGACTGCTTTACTACTTACTGAAACGATCACCCTGATGCCTAATTATTCCTCCTTAAATCTAAATTTACTCTTTTTCAATATTTTTTCCCCCTTTTCGTCAATCTCTCTCTGAAACCTCATTTTAATTCCTCCCTATTTACCATCCCTCACTGTTCATGTCCATTTCCTTTCATCCCAAAATGAGTAATACAGGGTGATCATTCAGGAGGCAAGTCTCAGAATTTTCCGCCAAAACACTGTGTAAATTTTATTAACAGTCCAAACGACATTCCAGATAACACAGGAAAGTGTACCGCAGTACACGGTCTACATTTTCGAATTCGGATCCCTTTCACTGCACATGCCTCATGTACTGTACTTTGTGGTTTATTTTACTATTCTCGCAGCATCGCAGACTAGATGGCGTCGGACGGGTGTTGAACCAGAAAGGATTTGTTCGGACGACGTCATGGCCTCGTAGACGCCGTATCCGGGTGTTTGTCTCGACGGATAAACAAGCAGCTTTTAAGGGCAACAGGTAATCGGCGATATTCGGACCGGGCACTTTTGGAGTGTCACTGCTGCACCAAACCATGCGGTCTGTCACGCTCCTTTGTTTATTAGGCGTCATGTTCGGCTGTTAGAAGGTGTACGAACATGCATGACAAATTTCAACACATTCCGTTACACAGACATTACAAAACAATTTACATTTACCTTCACCTTGCACGCATAATCACTTTATGTCACGTCCTAACAAAGATTTTATAAAACGAAGGGTTTCAGAGAAAATTCGAAGTGACGATCTTATTATTTGTAAGTATGTAATTATTATACCAACTGCATGAACATTACGCTTGCCACGAACTTTTCGGTTTATATTTAACAACGTTTAATCAGAGCCTAAAATCCTAAGGTTACATAATAATTTCATAGACTCTATTAAAATAATTGGGGACCGCGGTGGCACAGTGGTTAAGGTGCTGTGCTACAAATCGGAAGGTCGCTGGTTCGATCCCAGCTGGTGTCAGTGGATTTTTCATTGACATAAAATCCTTCCTATCGC
>Ga0136643_10014775_pt1 | contig 11731 bp, 9 predicted proteins | sample TergutLab28metaG_FD_96883 | JGI IMG/M metagenome (GOLD analysis project Ga0136643, IMG submission 96883) | Labiotermes labralis P1 segment gut microbial communities from Petit-Saut dam, French Guiana - Lab288 P1 (version 3) (version 3) | ecosystem: Host-associated > Arthropoda: Insects >...
AACTGGTTTGCAGCTAGTCAAGAAATTCCCCGCATTTCACGGAACCCGAAGGTTCATTACCGCACTCACAAGCGTCCGCCAACTGTCTCTATCCTGGGCCAGCCCAATCCAGTCCATATACCCCCATCCCACCTACTGGAGACCCATCCTAATATTATCCACCCATCTACGCCTAGGTCTCCCCAGTGGTCTCCTTCCCTCTGGTTTCCCCACCAAAACCCTATACACCCCCCTCTCCTCACCCATATGCGCCACATGCCCAGCCCATCTCATTCTTCTTGATTTTATCACCCGCACAACATTGGGTGAGGAGTACAAATCATTTAGCTCCTCATTATGCAATTATTTAATCAGAAGCAAACAATAATGGTAAAAATTTTTAATAATTTACCTTGAGAGATTAAGAATGTTGCTGGTAACCCAAAAAAAATTTAAATTGCTCTGAAAAAAATTTTACACACTGATTTTACACAATTGAAACATACCTTAGTCAGTCATGAATTAAGAACTGTATCACAAGATTTTATTATAGTGGTACGTTGGTTTAAGGTTTCTGTCTATGTGCATACTCTTGAATTGTTTTTTTAAGTTCTGTCTAGTTACATTATGTAAGTATTTCATTGACCGTATATTCTGAACTGATCACATTTCCTTGTATAAACTTGTTTTGTCTTATATATGTATCATAATCACAAATCACCATCATATGTACCTTAATGTCAAGGCTCATTTTGTACTATGCCTGTTGTTATATAATGACAAGTGCTATATCCACTCGGAAGGATCTCTGGAATACTAAATAAATGAATGAATAATGTGCATAATTACTGTATCAGCTCTATAATTTTCATTGTTATAAGGCAATCCCCCATTTTGCAGATAAATTTTGAAAAAAATTCCCATTTGATATGCAGGTATATATGGTATTTTGATTGAGAGCTTCACATTTGTTACAACTAACAACATGGGCTATCACAAAGTCCAACAATGTGGACTGTTCCACTGCCATTTAACTAAGGCAAAGTTTAACAATACTTTTTATTCTTTGCTCCTACATATCACATGGCCTATCATTCCTACATATCACATGGCCTATCATTCCCTGTCGTCATCACATAGGCCTAGGCAGTGTCTCATCAGTACACTTACTGTACTTCACGACATTCAAACACTTGAAAACCTACATATCTTGTGAAATCGGCAAAAAAGAAGAAGAAGAAGAAGAAGAAGAAGAAGAAGAGAGAGAGAGAGAGAGAGAAAGAAAGAAAGAAAGAAAACAAGAATGTGATGGAAGCCATACATTATCCTCAAACAGCAGGAATAAGAGAAGGCATTAAAGAAATCTGAGAAAAGGTTACACCAGTCACAGAACAAATAAAAAGAATCCTGGTTGACAGATAGGTCCTGTATGTGGCTCTTCTATACATCTAAGGCAGTTATTTTTCTATAGTAAAACCAACCAGATGCATCAGTGTCTCAAATTTATCTTATTAGAGTAACATTCTACATGTTTCAGACAGTCTTTCCGTCCATCATGAGTCTAGCACTGTACACACAGCACTAGGCATTTTGCATGCAGGTTTTGCTGACTGCTTCCTAGTGGGAACGAGATGGAGCTCCAGTTCCACCTCGCTCCCGCTAGCAGTCAGCAGTATCTGTTTGACAAATCCCTGTTGCAGAACGTACAGCCTTTAACTCCTGACGATGGACAGAAAGACCGTCCGAAACATGTAGAGTGTTACTCCAATAAAATAAATTTGAGACATTGATGCATCTTGTTGGTTTTACTATAGAAATATATTACGAGGCACAGCCCTATGAACGTGAAATTTATACCTCAGTTGAAATATGTCATTGATGAATAATATGATATACAGCATTCATGTTATTTAATAAAATACTGAGATTTATATATTTTAATGAGAAATAAATAAAGCCCTCTTGCAAAATTGAGATTTGTGCGGCTCAGCACGTTGAAGCAGTAGGCCCTTCACATACTAGAGAGGCACGGACAGAGTATTTTCCTTAACTATACAGAAATATCTGTCATCTTTGGCATATATACTGCAATAAACTTACATGTTTGTCCATTAATCCTGTGCACATAATACAGAATTGGTACACAAGATTTTCAGAGAAGACAGAATGTGGAAGATTCTGGTCTTCTGACACATTATACTTTGCAGTGAGATTACAGGATACTGACATTTTGAAGAAATGTCTTGACTGCTCAAAGACAACAGCACTACGTTCCTCCAAAACATTACAAACTCTCAACTCCGCAACACAGTGTAACATGCCAGAAGATCAAAATCTTCTGCATCAGTGTTGTGGAAACAGTTCTCACACACAAAAGGATTCTGCTATATTCTATGTTACCCCACATACTGGGCAGCTTGATATAATGTTGAAACAATGATGAGAGAAGTAATGAAATGAAAGAGCGTCACTCACTGCAGCTTTCTTCACAAAAAAATCTGAAAGTGTATACATGCAAATCAAACTTCTTTCTTTGTACAGCATACTAGATTAATGATTCCTGTGACACTGTTAGAAGTACTGCACAGACACCAGTTTACTTATCCCCCCCACTTTCCACCATTTTTTATACGATACTTGTGACTAGACGATAATTTTGTAAGAAATAAACGTAGAACACTCAAAGCTGTAACTTGTTTGACCTGTAGTTTTGCATCATCACTTTACCAGTCCCATCAGACTACCATAAAAGTCATTTAAAATAATCAAACCTAGTTTAAGACATTCAGAGTCCTGCAAACTGGCAATGCATGATCCCATATGAATTATTTACATGTCTCTTTTCAGAATGCACATTTAGTTCGATTCATCATCACATGTTACAAATTGGAAATTTCATTCACACAGCATAAACAAGACAGAGATGTTTGAGATATACTTATAATAATAGCCTGATTCCTTTCTACTGTCAAGCACATCAATCAGGCAGTAGGATAACTATATCAGTATGATGTGCATCATTCTGCAAATTAACTGTTTGGACTTAAGATAATAACTTATGCTTTGAGAAACGTTCCTTTGATAACAGAGCATAATATTTGTTGCTGCGTTACCACTAGTGTGTGACCAAATATTTAGTCTCCCCCCCCCAAATAATAATAATAATAATAATAATAATACCACTGTTCGGTGATAAAAATGTTTCCTGAGCCAGCAGACATACACAGAGTTTTAAAAATTTCTTAAAAATTATCAAACAAGTTAGAAAACATATGCATAGCATAACAATTCTGGTGTGAACTCAGTTACTGCCTCTGACACTCTCAATTTGTAAATGATAACTTGTTATTATCTGTTATCAATAATAATCTGAGTTCAGTACTTACAATTCTTGAGGCTAACTTCTGATTAACAATAGGTTGTCAAGAAGATAGCCCATCATCTGTTATCAAGAGCATAACATTACAATAGACATGACTAGTATTTTGGGCCCAGTCTATCATCTGCAACATTTCGGAGAAATGCTCTCTCTCTGTTCAAGTGGAAAGGCCAAAAATAGAACCTACCCTGGTAGGCCCATTAGAAAAAACTAGTCTCTCTCTCCCAGCCACAGAGTGATAGTTGTACAGTCCAACAAAGTATGTTCTCTCTTCATCATTTACATGTGACAATGGAGAGATAACCATTCACTGTACCATTGTGAGTCTTTAGTCTGAGACAATGGAAATATCCAAAATATCATTCACATTCATTACAATACATAATTATCAGAATCTTTTAAAGATGAACTTAAAATTATTTAAAGACAAAGTATTTTTAAGTGCACATCAAATGTGTATCTCCACTTTTCACATAACAATCACATGGCTGAAATCACACAAAATGTAATATTTGCCTATCTTTAGAACACCAGTATTGATTGTTGAACAAGCAAGTTTGGAAATATATGTACAAAGTAACAATTCTAGTATGTTCACTCACTTCTGTTTAGTTAACTCAAAGACCATATTATTTACGGACTCAGTGTGTGCTTTATCCTTCTACACAACTTATTTTCCCACACGTGACACACATGCACAAAGGCATGTAAATCTTCATGTAAATGACATGATAAAAAATATACAGCAGACCTGCCTTGTTCATGGGTTTGGGTATTGTGACTACACTTGTTTGTGGAACAATTATGATGACAAACTTCAGGCAGCACAGCGTAGATTGCTCACTCATTTGTGGCTGTACTTGCAAAAGTGTATGAAGTAACATAAAACAGGCCACATCTGCCCACCCCCCTCTTTCAGCAACTTACTAGAAATTGTACAATACAATACTTTACTTACAGTACTACACGTTTCACAGTTTTAGTCTTAACTGTCACCCTGATGTTGTAACTATGCCTGTAAAGAGTGATGGTACATGCTGATGAAGTGCCCCCCCACACACACACACACACACAAAAAGTGGAGCTGTTGGATAAGTTGGACAGAGGAATGAGCATTGTCATTGTCAGATGCCATTGTGGTGTAAACAAACTGAAGATCTTTTTCATCAAGAAACATGAAGACAAGATCAGAAGAATCATTATGGCCAGCACTCTGTACCCCCTTTTCTAAAAGGGTGGCAAGAGAACTGTGCATGCAGTTTGAACCTGAGGCACAGAAATGGTTTTCAGTGGTGCTTTGGTGATGAAGAGGGCCAAGACATTAGAGCTGGATAAAAAACTCTACCTGAAGTCCAAGAATCGAGCATTAAACGTCCTCCTTATCCTCGATAATGCTCCACAACATCCACAAGATCTCTGTCTCACTCATCTAAATACCCAACTAGAGAATCTGTCCAACATCACCACCTCACTCCCACAGACTCTCATCACAGAATTTGTCACCACACTGAAGAGTGCGCCACACCTGCATTAACTTGCATGGAAGTGCAGAGACCTTTGTTACTTGTCTGTGAAAGGTGGAAACCATACAGCATAACTGACTGCACAAGAAATATAAAGGACCCCTGGACAGGCTAAAGTCCATGGCTCTGAATGCCAGCTGGAAGAAACTTTGGCTTGAAGCAGTTAATGACTTCAGGGATTTCCCCAACAGTAGGATGAAATAATATCCTTGTTAGCTAAGAAGAAGCCAGAAGAAGGATTCCCAGACTTGCAGGAGGCTGATATGCAGGTTTTGACTCTTATGCTGCTGAGTTAACTGAGGAGGACCTTGAACAGTTCAAAGTGTTTAGTTAACCAGAGGATAAGAAACACTGCCACTGTTGTGGAGGTCTCATTCGACTACCAGCGCTCTGAAGAAAGGCAACCAGATGTAGGTTGACTAGTCCAGTAATCTTCAAACTCTTAATATCTGTGGAATTTCTGTGACTATCCTGAATATTTGTTTAACCCCTGTAAAGTAGAGGTGTACTTTTTCAGTTTAATTTTTGCCATCCCGAAGTGTTTTAACACATATCTGAATGTATAATGTATCAGTCAAACACAAAAACTGTTATTATGTTGTTATATTGTTTAGGACAACATGTTTCGACCCTTACTGGGTCATCTTCAGGTCCTTCTAAGATACAGATCCTTAAATTAACAATGTTTAAAATGCATTGTGGGATCCCAAACGCTTACATTCTTGATATAACTATGTATAAAATGCATGTGTCATTATGTTATTACAAAACCAGAATACTTAGTAATATAATATAATGCTGTGCATCTTGTGACTCAGTTGACAAAAATAGGCCTGAAGATGACTAACGTATAGTCGAAACATGTAGCCTATGTAAGTACCTTGAGTAACAAATTAGTTGTGCTGACGTACACTATTTAGTATTATATTATGTTTATAATCACAGAATACTTAGTTTCTAAAATTTAACCAGTACATATAAGGGAAGTTAAACATATGTATTTGAAATGCAATTGTTGTAGACAACATATAGATATTGTTATAAACATTGTTACTAATTATTTAAAAGCATATAAAACAAACACTGAAGCAATGTTTTTAACATTTTATATGCTTTTAAGTAATTAGTAACAATATATATAAAACAATATCCAAACGTTGTCTACAACATAGTATTTCAAATACATACGTTTAACTTCCTTGATATGTACTTGTTAAATTTTAGAAACTAAGTATTGTGGTTGTATAATAAGAACTAATGGTACCTATCCTCATTTTTGCACCGTGCATTCCGTAGAATCACCTTAATTATTAACCAACAAATGCACTATATAAAATTTCACATTAAAACACTTAAAATCACTCCGACGTGTTTCGATCCTAAGATCATCCTCAGGGAGCTACGTTGTTCCTTGCTAAAGTCATTTTAAAAACATTCACAAAATAATTCCATTATATTAACAGGGTGTTGTGGCAGCATATCGGGTTGTGTAAGAGTACGTTGTTGGGAATGCGTCTGGCTATGGTGTGCGTCGTGTGTTACATAACACACGACACACGCATTCCTAACAACGTACTCTTACACAACACGACATGCTGCCACAACACCCCTGTTAATATAATGGAATTATTTTGTGAATGTTTTTAAAATGACTTTAGCAAGGAACAACGTAGCTCCCTGAGGATGATCTTAGGATCCAAACACATCGGAGCGATTTTAAGTTTTTTAATGTGAAATTTTATATAGTGCATTTTTTGGTTAATAATTAAAGTAATGGTACCTGTTTTTATACACAATTATATCAAGAATGTAACCATTTGGGATCCCACAATGCATTTTAAAAACTGTTAATTTAAGGATGTATATCTTAGAAGGGCCTGAAGATGACCGAGGAAGGGTCGAAACATGTTGCCCTAAACAATAAAATAACATAATAACAGTTGTTGTGTTTGATACATTACATATTCATGTACTTTTTCAGTGCATAAACAAACTGTTCACAACATAAACTTTTATTTCAGCAAATTAAATGCTGGTGCATATACATGAAACAACAAAGTTTTATTTTTGGTGACTTATACCAAAAATAAACCCAGTGCCAATTATGCACAAAGATGGGAAGGAAAATAAAAATTTCAATTCATACTTATAAAAATTATACATAAAATGTGCTTGCGAAACTCCGGAGAGTCACCCATGAAACACCACAGCTCTGCACAACACACTGTGAATTCTAAAATGCGCCATCCCTGTTGTGTGTATATAAACAATAGGTGTGGGTATCAGTCAATAACATAACAATATCTAAAAAAGCTGTTTAATAAAGGATGAAGTAAACTATAGTAGCTGGAGACCCACACAGGACAGCAGCGAGCAGACATACTAGAGCTGCACCCCCAGGATAACGCACATCACAGATACCCCCCTCCCCTGTGCCCCCTATAAATAGCATATAACAAACATCACAGATGCTGAGATCTCACCATCATGACATATCCATACCAATCCTGTAAAGCAATACCACCATACTTTCAGATGTAAACCTGATGATGGCCACATTAGGCCAAAACATGGTAGTTTACTTCATCCTTTATTAAAAATCTTTTTTAGATATTGTTGTGTTACTGACTGATACCCACACCTATTGTTTACACTGTGAATACCACTGGCATGGCGCACCATTTCTTTGGTGCCTGAAATTTAGGCACAAGTCTGAGGTTGTCATGACACTGTACAAGGAGTACAAGGCCATGCAGAAAAAACACAGTCTTCAAAGATCATGTTTCTTCACTAAGCCTTTGATCTCCCCATCTGCTACGCATTCTATGTACTTGGATCATCCTAACATCTGTCAACCAGATGCACTGACATCATGCATATGAACACCGACAAACATGTTTTTGCGTTTATTAATCCTTTACATTCTGCGTTAAATCCCATCTGCCACCTACGAGCATTATTCGGAGCTCACCATATTCTCCATACTAGCAGGTAAAGGGTTAATCACTAATTTACCTACTTTCATATTTTGATGTCTTTGGCTCCCCTAACCCCATTTTACCCACAAGACATTAACCCTTCACACACCATAGTTTAATTGTTCATAGGATTATTAAAGACTATAATCCACATGAACAGCAAGTGTTTGCAGTATAATCCAAACCAAATGTCAAACAGCCTGATAATTTTTCATATGATCCTTAGATACATTTATAATCCAGTTTGTATGCACAGAGTGATTTTTAACAGGTGTTCCAAAGTGATGTGAACATGCCTAAATGACAGAGCTCCCTTGACCTTCTGAAAAAAAGCAAAAGGCAACTGATCTTCATATGGAATTGTAATAGTTAAATTAATCTTATTTAGTACAGCAGAATCTGCAACCAGAATAAACAGCTCACTTAATACGGCCAACACTATGAGTAAATAAAAAATTATTCAGTCTGTATTTCAATAAACAGACAAGGCTTATTACAGTTATGAGTACAATACATGGCAGCAATGCTATCTCTTCACAACAACAGCTTTACTGAAAGGTGAATTCTGTGTGAATTGTATAAAATTATTTGTGTTGTTCGAAAGGTACACTGCACACATATGAGTCCTGAACGATAAGTTACATAGCCGTATTCACATTCCACCTTCATCCATAGCACGATTCATGTCTGCCACAATTCTCCCAAGTATTTCCCTGTACTCAGAATCTTTTCTGAACACAGCATCCAAAAAGTTTGGATTTGCAAAAAAATTAAATACAGAATCAATTCTTGCAAGTGACTTGTCCGTGAGATGTCGCAGGACGAGCTGCCGAATTGCTGTCCGTGACTCGTTGAGTGCAGTCAGCAGATAGTGGCGGTCATAGCTGAAGTCAACCTCATAAAAACTGACCACTGCCATTGCTGCTGAATGGAAGCGTCCTTTGAAGCGTTCTGCGTGCTTCAGCTCATCACTTGAGAACTGCCCATTCCGGTACAACACACCCAGTTTGATAACCACCTTTATTATATTCTTCACTAATTTCTCAGCTTCTTTCTTGTTTCCAGCCTGTAATGAACATACGTACAATAAGACAAGTGGTCAACTATGCATCTGCTAAATCACTGATGGACAACTTCATTAGTGAACATACACACGTGTTTAATGACTTATGGACATAACTGTAGATTGCCTAGGTCTTTGTGATAAAAAGTTCATATAAACATGCGTTCAGTTTTGAACGTTATGGAGTTACAACTATTCCAAACTTAAAATAAGAGGTTCATAGGGCCATGCATCATAATATTATTTCTGTAGTAAAACTAACTAGATGCACCAATGTATCAAATTTATTTTATTTTGGAATAACACTCTATATGTTTCGGACGGTCTTTCCATCCATCAGCAGGAGTTCAAGACTGTACATACAGCAACAGGCATTTGTCACACAGATAGTGCTGTACATACAGTCTTAAACTCCTGATGACGGACAGAAAGACCGTCCAAAACACGTAGTGTGTCATTCAAAAATAAAATAAATTTGATACAATGGTGCATCTAGTTGGTTTTACTACAGAAATTAAAATAAGAGGTGAGGATTACTCAAAAGATATGGAATAAAATAATAAACAAAAACTGTACCTGATAAATTTAATGACCAAATTTGGCTTTCTGAAAAACCTGCCTTTCATTTCAAGTGACCTGTGCTTAAATCATGTATTTGAAAATCCTGCCCTTGTAAGCAGTGCACCTTACTGCTGGGTTGTGAGTAGTGTGCGTGCAAGTGCAACAAAAGACAGGCAGGTTGCGAAGAAACCAGTTCCTTCTCAATCTGCACACCGGACGGTCACTTACAGAGAATACTACACGATGCTGTATTCATACAATCTGACCTCCTGATGATGGGCACAGAGTTGCTCGAAACATGTACAGGATCATAATAATAAACATATTATATAACGTAATTGTGCATCAAGTTGGTCATTTACCCAGAGCCGGACCAGTAAAATGTGTTACCGCACGAGGCAATTCGTTTTCACAAATGACTGACCAGACTCACATGTTCCTCATTTGCTCTTCCCCATGAATTTTTTCATTATGCCAAGCTTTCCCATGAACCTAATTTGCCTTTACCTTCCTTGAACCCTCTGGTCCACTCCAGGCCTGTAACAGGGCCGCTTTACCTTTGCCTAATTTGCCTGAGACTTACAAGTCTCATCTTCTTGTTGTCCTCAATGACATTCATGTACCTACGTTGTGTAACTTACATTTCCAGGACACTTCTCTTTGTAGTGGACTACCACGCACATAACAAACTCTTCCAGGCCACAATAATGATGACTGCTTGAACATATCTACACCAGAATGTACTGCAAAGTTCTGTCCTCTTCACCGCATACCTCACACCAAACTTCATTAAATGAATATATGTGTCATGCACACTGTACTAGCAGCAGTGGTAAAATCATGTGATAGGAAAATTTTGCACACGGTTTCTTAGCAATGAGGTATCCTCTCTTTGAAACAGGATACAATAATTTTTCTAGCATTGTCTCTTCAAGATAAATATTCTTTGCATTCATTTTCTTTTCTATAATGCACAATTTTTTAGGAACAAGTGGGAATGAATGGACACACAGCCATTAAACAGCTTTTTTTTTTTTAAAATGTGGTTCTGAGCAAAACTGAGAACTGCAGAATGGACAGCATCACCCACTGCTATGCAGCAATGATGTCATCCACTTTACAGCAGGCAGTTCCAACATAAAAAAAAAGAAAAACACCCTGAATAATACAGATTGTTACAGTACACTGTATGAGGTTTGATAAATATATGAGCAGGCTCTGCTCTAAGTGGAACACCCTATGCATAGACATACATACATATACACACAAACAAACAAACAAACAAACAAACACACACACACACACACACATTAAGGCCTAGGTGCATCGGGGTTGAGAGACCCTAAACCCAATTGCTAATCTATCTATCTATACACAAACACACAGTACATAGGTATTTCCATTACTGACCAACTTTATTACTCGAGAACCTTCCCACAAAATATCGTTGCAGAGTTCTTATTTGCAGTTCATCCCAGTAATCAGTCTCCACGAGACATTAAGAGATGTCAGAACATGGCAGCCACTACAGGGTACACATCTTTTCTAACATATCCTTCTTTGGCTAGTTTACTTATTATTTGGCAATATTTCAGTTTCGTAACATCAGTGATATCAGCTGTTAAGCAAACATGAGAAGCGCCAGTGTCCCCATTCCAGGCACAGCTGGTGATAAAACCTTCAGTGATTTTTCACACTGCGTAGCACACATCAAGTTTACATGGTTTACAATTTGGTTTACGTTACTCCAATTTCTCAATCAGAACCATGCACATCAGTCTGTTTTGAGTCTCTATAACAATGGTAAAATACTAATATTATATCAGTAGTCTACTTCCATGACCTCCTGAAAAGTTAAAATATCCCTTTCTTGCCCACTCTCTCCTTGCATATACCAACAGTCACAAGACCCATTTCCACTATTCTAAACATTTACACAGTCTTTAAAAGAACCATTTACTTTCTGGACAGTCAGTTCTAGTGCTCCTTGTATATCTAAACAATGCAAATTGAACAAACAATATGACATTTGTCTAAACAAAAAGACATGGCAGCTACACAGGCAATACTACTGTAGTGCCTTCCTACCTAAATGATGGCTTGACCTCCTTCAAGTTTCCTCGGGGAAAGACACTGAAACTATATGGTAGAATTTCGCTGCCACCAGCCAAATAGATTTGGCAAATCTGATTTCAACAAGGACTCAAGGAATTATAAACAATCGTCTAATTCAATCCCAATTTAGATA
>Ga0136643_10014778_pt1 | contig 11729 bp, 6 predicted proteins | sample TergutLab28metaG_FD_96883 | JGI IMG/M metagenome (GOLD analysis project Ga0136643, IMG submission 96883) | Labiotermes labralis P1 segment gut microbial communities from Petit-Saut dam, French Guiana - Lab288 P1 (version 3) (version 3) | ecosystem: Host-associated > Arthropoda: Insects >...
AGATTTAAAAATAAATATGTCACTTACATTCCAAGAATTTTGATTTAAAAAAGAACTATGTCATGTGCATGGCAAGAGTTTTGATTTAAAAAGAACTATGTCATGTACATGGCAAGAGTTTAGATTTAAAAAGAAATATGTCACTTACATTCCAAGAAATTTGATTTAAAAAAGAACTATGTCATCTGCATGGCAAGAGTTTTGATTTAAAAAAAAAATATGTCATGTATATGGCAAGAGTTTAGATTTAAAAAAGAACTATGTCATGTACATGGCAAGAGTTTAGATGTAAAAAAAGAAACGTCATGTACATGGCAAGAGTTTAGTTTTAAAAAGGAACTATGTCATGTACATGAGAAGAGATTAGTTTTAAAAGAGAACTATGTTATGTACATTGCAAGAGTTTAGATTTAAAAATAACTATGTTATATACAAGGCAAATTTTACATTTAAAAAAGAACTATGTCATGTACATGGCAAGAGTTCAGTTTTAAAAAAGAACTATGCCATGTACATGGCAACAGATTAGTTTTAAAAAAGAACTATGCCATGTATATGGCAAGAGGATAGATTTAAATAAGAATTATGTCATGTACATGGCAAGAGTTTAGTTTCAAAAAATAACTATGTCATGTGCATGGAAAGAGTTTAGATTTAAAAAAGAAATATATCATGTACATGCCAAGAATTTTGATTTAAGAAAGAACTATGTCATGTGCATGGCAAGAGTTTAGATTTAAAACAGAACGATGGCATATAAATGGCATGAGTTTAGATTTAAAAAAGAACTATGTCATGTACATGGCAAGAGTTTAGATTTAAAAAAGAAATATATCATGTAAATGCCAAGACTTTTGATTTAAAAAAGAACTATGCCTTGTGCATGACAAGAGATTTGGTTTAAAAAAAACTGTTTCATATACATTGCAAGACCTTAGATTTAAAAAAGTAATATGTCATATACATGGCAAGACTTTTGATTTAAAAAAGAACTATGCCCTGTGCATGGAAAGAGTTCAGTTTTAAAAAAGAACTATTTCATGTAAATGGCAAAAGTTTAGATTAGAAAATGAAATATGTCATGTACATGCCAAGAGTTAAGTTTTAGAAAAAACTATGTCATGTAAATGGCAAGATATTCCATTCAAAAAATTAACTATATCCTGTGCATGGAAAGAGTTTAGTTTCAAAAAAAACTATGTCATGTACATGTCAAGAGTTTAGTTTTAAAAGAGGTGCCATATGCATGGCAAGAGTTCAGTTTTAAAAAAGAACTATGTCATGTGCATGGCAAGAGTTTTGATTTAAAAAAAGAAATATGTAATGTGCAAGTCAAGAGTTTTGATTTAAAAAAGAACTATATCATTTACATGGCAAGAGTTTAGTTTTAAAGAAGAACGATTTCATGTACATGACAAGAGTTTAGATTTAAGAAAGGAATATGTTATTTACATGGCAAGAGTTTAGATTTAAAAAAGAACTATGTCATGTACGTGGCAAGAGTTTGGATTTAAATAGAACTATATCGTGTACATGGCAAGAGTTTAAATTTGGTTTCTTATAATTGAAAAATCTACTTTTCTGTGTTGTTCCTAAAGAATTTTTTTTCCAACTTCTAAATCCATTTAGAATATATTATTTTCGCAATATTTTTCTCAATACATACAGTTACCCTATTCAAAATTACAAGAGCGGCGCATTCAAATTTGTACAAATAACGTACGCCATGAAACGAAAACCTTCTCACTCCAACACGCAATTTCCCATTCCCCCCTGTTTCCTCCGAATAATTAAAACATTATCGGAAACAAAGCCAATATAGTAACGATATTCCAGTACGTTCCGCCTCGCATATATTGACAAGTGATCTATCGATTCACCACAACTGGCATACACTGTGTACAACACCATACATATATATGTAATAATGCAAATATCGTAACAACTGAATCATACATGTCGTGAGCATGTTATTTCTAGCATAATGTTTGTACTGTGTTTGTCATATGTAACAAGAGGACAAACTATGTTCAGAGACATCCTGTGCGGTAATAAAAATACACACAACAACATCAACAACAAAAATAAAACCACGACTGTTTAAAACCCTGAAACCCTTTTCACTGTTTTTATTTTCCTCGTCCTTCCTTTCCCCTGTCCTGATTTCATGTATAAACGTCACAGTACTGCGATACAGAGTCACGTGACTGCGCAGCAGACTAGTGTGTGCACTGCATGAAAACAGTCTCTTGCTTCCAACAGTAGGTAGGGTACAATATACAGGGTGGTACGGAGTCACACAACTCATTTTTAAATATATTATACAGTGGGGTATGCTACAACTAACGAATGCTACAAAGAACATTTTTATCAATAAAATCAGGATGCTACAACGAACACAGTTGCTACAAACAACGAATGCTACAACGAACAGTTTTATTAATGAAATCAGGTAGCTAGGTTACAACATACAGGATGATACGGAGTCATGCAACTCGTTTTTAAATACATTATACGGTGGGGTATGCTACAACGAACAATGTTATCAATAAAACAGGACGATACAACGAACACAGATGCTACAAAGGATGAATGCTGCAACGAACAGTTTTTATTAAAAAGATCAGGTTGCTACATCGAACACAGTTGCTACAACGAACGAATGCTACAACGAACACTTTTATCAATAAAATCAGGTTGCTACAACTAACACAGATGCTACAACGAACAATTTTGTCAATAAAATCAGGTTGCTACAACGAACACAGAAGCTACAATGAACAGTTTTATCAATAAAATCAGGATGCTACAACGAACGCGGATACTAAAACGAACGAAAGCTACAACGAACATTTTTATCAATAAAATCAGGATCCTACAACGAACGCGGAGGAATACTATCGGCCGACGTAGCACGCGCATGCGCATGACGTGTCGGCCCTTCCCGCTTTGATTAGAGCGTCATTCATCATCTTTGTTATCGTTTGTAAGGTTCGGTTATCAGTTTAGTTCAGTTATCTGCTTATTTGTACAGTTTACAAGTTGAATAAATTAATCTTATATTATTTTCACACTTACGTTTTTGATTCTGTATTATATTTTTCCTGTTCAAATGATTGTGTTGGATGGTAACTTTGCTGTAGGCTGTTGGTCGGCCTGGAACGGATTACCGCTAAATACATATATTTCAATGTATGCTAGAACGAACAGATGCTATAACGAACGAGGTCCTAGAATCCATTACTTTCGTTCTATCGTCCCCCAGTGTAGTTGTCACAACAAAAGTACATTCGTATCAGAAGAAAGAAATCGTTCTAAATAAAGCTCACACGTCATCAGTCTAACACAAACACATACTCGTATACTCAGAAAACTATGCACATTTCCATGTAAATAATACGCCCAAATACATAACCCTCTACAACGCTGTATATTTCGGACTAATTAATCCACCATCGTGCTATACAATTACAGTGCCTGTAAAATGCATCTCAGAACACTGCGATCTCACATCACAATATTAGAAAAGCAAATCAGTCCCGTTACAGGTCTGGAGTGGCCCAGAGGGTTCCAGAAAATTAAGGTTCTCAGATTTCATGACAACGGCACAGGATAGTGGTATGGTTGTCAGCCTTACGCACTGGCCGCCTTTACCCCCAGGAAATGCTCCTGGTACTCATTCCTGTTAGAGGCTGAGTCGACCCAAGGGCCACAGTGCGATCGGAAGGATTTTATGTCAATGAGAAATCCAATGACACCAGCTGGGATCGAACCAGCGACCTTCCGATTTGTAACACAGCACCTTAACCACTGAGCTACCGCGGGCCCCTCACAATATTAGTATAAGAATAAATTTAACCAAGCAAATTAATAAATACAAGGGGTTTAACATTAATTCCCCCCCCCCCTATTGGCTAATTCTGCATAATAAAATTCTGTTATAATATTAATATTATGATGTGCAATTCCACAAAAAAGACAGTCTGATGATGACGTATAGTTTAATCCGAAACTTGTAATGTTTCCTGAAATTATACTGTCATATTGGAATGGTGTGATGTTGTTTTGGTTGTTTCAAGGACACAACTGGATTAGTTCTACTGTGCTGTTGTTTTGGTTGCTTCAAGGACACAGCTGGATTAAATCTACCGTGCTGTTGTTTTGGTTGTTTGAAGGACACAACTGGCTCAATTCTACTGTGTTGTTATTTTGGTTGTTTCAAGGACACAACTGGATTAATTCTACTGTGCTGTTGTTTTGGTTGTTTCAAGGACACCGCTGGGTGAATTCTATTAAATTAAGAAAATGTATTTTTTGTAAAGGAAATGTCCATCACTCCCAGAAAGACGTTATTCCAAACTTTTCCTCGTGTCTGATGAGCTCCATGAAGAGTTCCTTCAGTGGTGCTTCATATGCTTATCCGGATGTTTTATTTCAATTTTTCTAACGTGCACTTCCAAAAAACCCCTCAAGTTTCTAAAATGCTTGTGCGATAAAGGAAACGTTTCTCCAAACCATCTGTTTCAGTTCACAGTATAAGCCCTTTCCTACTCGGAACATGGCGTCTTATTCGTCACTTTCCACCGGAACATGAAACCCTCAATCAGCTGCTGTTAATTTGCTGCACTGTAATAATCAGTTATTCACGTTTCATTTCTCTGAATTGTGCTAAATTACAGCCATCTGTAAATAAAAGTTGTTTTAATCACGTGTTACTTGATATGTTCCATGTCTGTGCATTAAATAACATTCTATACTTACAGGATAAGCCAACAAAAGCACATAGCGCACGTGTCGGTCGCCATGTAAGTACACAAAATGCTACTTGCCCTTCCGACGGCCCTGTGCCTTGTATAATTATGTTAACATTATAACATTATACCAAATCACATCATCTGTTCCTATAATGACTAAAACACCCAAATTTTAGCGTTAATATTTGTCCTAAGAGAGATATATAGAAATTTGTTTCCTCCGAAATGTTGGTAACACTGATGTGTCATAACCCGAAACAAAATATCCATCAAATTTGTTTGTAATTATAGCCGCTATATTTAGTTTATATTTTGTTAGGTGTCAAAATTATACATTTGATAGGTAGGACACATTTGTTTGAAAATAGTAATTAAGTTTTGGGTGGAAAAGAAATTGTAACGATTCTAAACAATAGGTGCAGGTATCAGTCAATAACACGACAATTTATAGTTGAATAAAGAGAGACCAACTTGATGTCACTTGCTTTATTATTTCATTGATTAATGCTCAATATGTTTCGGATGTTAATACATCCATCCTCAGGAGATTGCGACTTATTTGTTGAGTTATTTCATGGGTTGTATTGCTCTGGTTCGACGCTGAAGCACCCAGTGCTTCAGCCTCCATCCGGATACCACACCACCCCAGCCAAACCACAACGTAACACCAACACACATCGAGCCATAGCAATACAACCCATGAAATAACTCAACAAATAAGTCGCAAGCTTCTGAGGATGGATGTATTAACATCCGAAACATGTTGAGCATTAAATAATGAAATAATAAAGCAAGTTACATCAAGTTGGTCTCTCTTTATTCAACTATCAAGATAATGCACGGTCCACCAAACATAAGATTCACAACAATATATATTCTAAAGATGTTTAATAAAGGATGATAGTAACTACATGTTTCGGCCTTTTGGGGCCATCATCAATTATCATCAATCCCATAAAGCACTACTGACATACTTTCGGATGAATACCTGATGATGGCCGCAATAGGCCGAAACATGTAATTACTATTATCCTTTATTAGACATCTTTAGAACATAAATTGTTGTGTTATTGACTAATACCTGCGCCTTTTGTTTATATACATACAACGGGGATGGCTCATTTTAGAATTTTAATGATTCTGTATAGCAGCTTAGAGGGACAGGGACAAAAAGAGAGAGAAACAGTAGGACACGTGCAGGGGTTTACACGTGTTGAGACACGGGAAACAGCGTTACCTACAGCGACAGCCAATAGAAACAGCGTTACTACATGACAGCCAATAGAAACAGTGTTAACTACATGACAGCCAATAGAAATAGCGTTACCTACATGACAGCCTATAGAAACAGCGTTACCAACATGACAGCCAATAGAAACAACGTATTGAAAAATTTGAATGTTGTACCAATTAGGTAGTAGTGAAATTTAACAGTTAGCCAATTGAGAGCAGTAAGAATATTTAAGTGGGAATGGATTTGAAACTGTGCGAGTTTGAAACACTTAAAGTAAGCGAGTAGTCAGTATTTTACTCATGACTTGATGATATGTCGTGTTTAACCCTTTAAACGCCGAGTTAAATCCCATCTGCCATCTGCTGGCATTATAAGGAGCTCACCATATTCTCCACATTAGCGGGTTAAGGGTTAAATTACACTGAGGCTAATAGTGTATAGATTTTCAACGGTGCCTCCATACACACAAAACATTTGTAAACTTTAATAATCTGGTGATACAAAACAAAGAATATTTTATGGTGTCCAGTTATTTATGAAGTTGCCATTTTGTTACTTAACCCTTTACCTGCTAACGTGGAGAGTATGGTGAGCTCCGAATAATGCTAGCAAATGGGCAGATGGGATTTAACTTGGCATTTAGAGGGTTAAAACACTTAGATTCCCTGAGATTAGGACAGGCGAAACGACTGATGAGCTGGTTTGGGTTATATAATCATACAGCTGGGACAAAGAAATATTGGAATCAAGTTTTCATGTAGTTCCCCCCCCCCCCTCAGAATAATGTTTTTTTGCATTCTGGTTGGTTTCCTACGCCAGTTGCGAAGATATATCACGGTTTATGACAAACCCACGCTCTGCATTTTGCACTTCGTTGCTCGCTCTACAGTGGCGCAAGTGGGTGTCACACAAAAAAAGAGACTTGGGGAAAAGCGTCCAACTTAGCCGCCCGTGGGCAAAGGTTAGAGAGGAGAAACAAATCATTTTGGGAGACGCTACTAAAATTATCCTTCAGAACTGGTTACAGAGATTTTTCTATGCATCATGTGGTTCTCTTTATGACACAGGTTTATTATCCATATCAGTTTTATGGTCTTACTGCAGCAAATCCACGTGTATAACAAATTTCATATCCCTGTCAGCTGGTGCCATATTTTCCGAATATTTTCAGTACAACTAAATTTCAGCCACTGCTACGTGCTATAAAATGCTTTTCCGTGACAGACGTACTGTAACCACGTCTCGTCAGTCATTATCAACCCTAAACGGAGTAAACATATTCACAGTACCTTGTGGGAACACTCACATAACAGCGCAAATCTTTCTTCTGTTCAATTCTCCGTTTCTCCTCGCAGCTCTCCTTCCTCTGTGCACCACTCCACGCACCGACCCAGACAACAGCCGCTTAACCTTACAGCACATCAGTTCTCCGTTTTCCCTCACAACAAAACTCCTCTCTAGTCTCTGATCCACGCACAAAATCAGACCGCGAGTACCTCCATATGTTGGTGAACCCCGACGAAGAACACTTCATATATTGGTGACCCCGACGAGGAACACTCCGTATATTGGTGACCCCCGATGAAGAACATTCCATATATTGGTGAACCCCAACGAAGAACGCTCCTTAAATTGGTGACCCTTACGAAGAACACTCCACATATTCGTCAACCCCGACGAAGAACACTCCATATATTGGTGACCCCAACGAAGAACACTCCATAACCTATTTTCCGGACCACTAGATGGAGATTAAGAGCCCAATGGGCCTTGGGTTGAGAGTATTTGATAGTTTTACGCTACTCAGTTGAACTCAAAACAATACGAATCAATAACGTTTTGTTTCAATACACGGCGTACAGTTGCGATCTTCCCCCAGCATTGCAGCTCTCTGGAGCTCAATACCATACGAAATAGTCTTCCGCCGGTAACTGATAATCATTCCGTCCCTGGAAGACCAACCCGCCTCTTTTTCGCAGAAGGGTTTTTAAGTGCTGATTTCCAGTTTCTACGCAGTTTCTAAGCCTCGGAACTGCCAAAACTTTTCTCTTGACATTATGGCAATTCCTTATATGTTCCATATCAGTGTATTTGGAAATATTTACACTTATGTAGTAAAACAAGATTAAAATACACAGAATTATAGTTTTGTCCCGCAAGGACCACATCAAGAGCCGATAAACTGATTTCTATATCATAAAAGTTTCAGTCCCTGAAACATCGGAGAATCTTGACATTTTGACACGGATGTCTGCCCAAGAATATTTTATTGAATACTGCCAAGATGTTCTGCAGGACGTGTGATCACTCCTGATGACAGAAGGCATACAACAGCATCAATAAACAGAAACATTTCTCAAAATGAAACATTTTCAAAATGAGTTGGGAAAGAAAATAGCCAGCCAAATCGGAGAAAATTGCAAAACAGGCAAAAGAAAGAACGGCCGGGAAGTAAATATGAAGACGTCAAAAGAAAGTAAACTTGAAGACAGACCCCATGAATGGAGCAGAGGCGGCTCGGCGGCGCATCATTTGTGGAGAAAACACTGGCTGGGGACAGTTGTCAGTGTCTCCCAACATAAAGGTGGTTTTACACGTGAGAGTAAACTTTCGCGAGTCCTATCGAGAGCATCAAGCGAAGACGTTTAGACGTGAGAGTAAATTCTGTCTAGCGGGCTCTCTGCGATCGATCTTGAGAGCACCGGAACTGCGAGACCTCTCAGAGTACGAAGTTTCCGTTTATATGGGAGAGTGAACGACTGCTGGTTAAGGACTGGACGACAGACACGTTGAGAGCTGTGTTTGGGGCTTATGCACGTGCGCTGTGTCACCTCGTGTTCGTTTTAAACAATCACAAAAGGACCGCTTGAATGGCAGGACCGACGACACAGAAAAAAACCATCAACATCAGTCATTTCGTGGCTTGTCTTCTCTTAATTCAAGGTGGGGTACTTTCACTTCTTTGTAATACTTATTTTCCTGGCAGGCTACACCCTTTATGACCACAAAACAAATGACTACATACGCCGCGAACTACGGATTACAGGCATACTAGACAAGATAGATGAATACAGACGGAACTTGCTTTCTCACTTGCAAAGAATGCCACAAAACCGAATCCCTTTGAAATCATACCACTACAGACCACAAGGAAGGAGAACAATTGGAAGACCGAAGAAACGTTGGCAAGAGCAGCTGTAACTGTGGAGACGGAACGAATCAAAGGGTCCAATCCTTGATGTTTATGATGATGGAGATGAATTTTCCTAAAAATCACAGGTTTATATCCAAAATGATAAATATGGGCGTTATAATTGTACAACGTGAACCAACGTAATGCACATTTTATAAATTAATATTCCAATTTTTAATTTTAATCTGAATTAGAAATTTTAAAAATTAAAATTTTTTAAATATATTAAAATACTAATTTACAGAATTTGCTTTTCGCTGGTTTATATTCTATAATTATATTGAAATACAGGGTGCTGTAAAACATAATACGTTAATCTCGTATATGAGAATTATATGGTGAGGCAAATTCAGTCACAAACACAACTATAAATATATGGCTAAATGATGGTGTTTATTAGCAATGGAAAAACTACACATTTCAGCCTATAGCGGCCATCTTCAGGTTTTGACAACTTTCTTGCTATAACAGTTATATATAATATTCACAAACCACGTGGTGATGTTGAGATCACATCATAGTTTTACGTCCTTTTGTTAAGGTAAATTCGGTGGGATGTCTGTTGGGTCAGTGAATTTGTAGGTAGCTGGTGTGGGTCTTACCGGTTGGGTAGGTGTAGGTCACAGTTTCCTCCCAACACTACACCTAACTAACAGAAAGGATCCATACCCAATTACCTATAAATCAATTCACCCAACAGACATCCCACCAAACTTAGCTTAAGAAGCGCATGCAGATGATAATGATGATGAGATCTCAACATCACCACGCGGTTTATGCATATTATATATATATATATCTTATAGTAAGAAAGTTGTCAAAACCTGAAGATGACCGCTATAGGCCGAAACATGTAGTTTTTTCATTGCTAATAAAAAATACATAAAATTAAAGTGAAATAGAGGAGTTTGCGTCTTACATCTTCAAAGTTACAGTGAAGATGTGGACCAAACTCTGCACTTGCGGTCCACATTAAGTTTCTGCACAGGTCGGCTTGCTGTTGTTTATACGTTCTTGAACTAAACAGCTAATCAGCCAATAGGCAATGTGAAAATATGAGAATGGATTCTAAAGAAACTTCAGTTTAAGGAAAACTTTATGACATCACTTGAAGCAAAACAAAATCGCCTGTCACTGAGCGGTAAAAAATTCAGTGCGTTTTGAATTAGAGCCAAGTAAGTGACTGTCAGTAGGTCACGTTTATAAAGGAAGTTACTTTCGCAAATTGAAAGTGAGATGGTTAATTGACTGACTGATTGGTTGTTTTATTTATTTATTTATTTATTGGATTGATTTACTCATTTATTTATTTATTTATTTATTGGATTTATTTATTTATTGGATTGATTTATTCATTCATTCATTCATTTATTTATTCATTGGATTGATTTATTCATTGGATTGATTTATTCATTGGATTGATTTATTCATTTATGTATTTATTTATTTATTGGATTTATTTATTCATTTATTTATTTATTGGATTTATTTATTCATTGGATTGATTTATTCATTTATTTATTTATTTAATCATTCATTTATTTATTAATTTAATTTATTTATTGGATTTATTTATTTATTATTTATTTATTTATTGGACTGATTGGATTGTTTTACGGTCGCGATGCACCTAGACCTTATAGACTGGCCCTTTGTGCCCCACAATCTGACATCATCTCAGGACAGCCCTGTCCCTTTACCAAAGTTCCAGATGGCCCCCAAATTTAAAATCTCTATGTCTTCTGGGTTCAAGAAAGGAACCTAGATATAATATTCTTATCTCTCAAAATTTCCGGCAAGCGAATCCCCTCCAGAGTCCTCAATGGAGTCCCTATGGAGAGAAATGCCTTCCTTAACATATCTTCCAGAGGCCCTCCGCACTGAGCCTTTTCAGACAGAAAAGCTCCATTATTAGAGCCCCCTTCATCCATCTCTCAAATTCCCCGGTAGATAAGCCCCCTTCCAGGTTCCGCAGCGAGGCCCCTATGGAAAGGGTTGCGCATCTCCTGAGCCTTTTCTGCCTATCCTCCAGGATAGCCAGCAAGAGAGCCCACCCTCCAGGTTCCCTCCACAAAGTTCCCACAGAGAGAGACGCTCAATCTCCAGAGCCACTTTGGGCCATCTCTCAAAGTCACCAGTAGATGGTTAAAACTTAGAACGACAATTTGTCATTATTCGTTAGAAAACATAAGTACCGTACTGTACTGTACATTCAGTAAGGGTGTAGAAGAATACTCTATATTCTAGCATTCTTGAAATATAAATTGGAATATCTCTCGTACATGTATTTTAAGATGTCTTGTGTTTATTGTTGTTAGTTGTCTTGTGTGTATTGTTGTAGTTGTCTTGTGTGTATTGTTGTAGTTGTCTTGTGTGTATTGTTGTCACCTTATGTGTATTTGCTGTACTGTGTGTGTATTGCTGTTTTTTTTTACTTTAGATGCCGGACTGCTGGCTAGAAGTCAGTATTCGGAAGGTCCTGCGACCGGCCACCTCGACACAGGTTTTTCTTGGTTTCCCTGTGTCTATAAGCAAATGCTGACAGATG
>Ga0136643_10014779_pt1 | contig 11729 bp, 5 predicted proteins | sample TergutLab28metaG_FD_96883 | JGI IMG/M metagenome (GOLD analysis project Ga0136643, IMG submission 96883) | Labiotermes labralis P1 segment gut microbial communities from Petit-Saut dam, French Guiana - Lab288 P1 (version 3) (version 3) | ecosystem: Host-associated > Arthropoda: Insects >...
GGTGTTTTTACCCGAAAGTGGTTTATGGGGGATTATATGTTACTCCCCCCCCCCCCCCCCCCCCGTAGTAATGGCGTTCAGAGTGGAGACTCACCAGAACTCCCCCTGTATGCCTTCATGTTGAGGACGGGAACACTTCACCTTTGTTACATATTGTCTGTTTTTCATTTTAGGTCTCTTGTGAGCGAGAGCCAATCTTACGTACTTGCAGCTTGACAATTTCTTAATTAAGATTATGGCCTTCTGATTTACAATACTTGTTCTATAAATGTCTACCAATGTTTGGAAGGAATCTTGCTGCCTCCACAGCTGGGTAGAATTTGAAGATGGAACCAGCTACAATGTTTCCTTCAAAATGTTGGTAACCACCCACAAATGTACACACACTCATAACCCTGAAGACCATAATTTTAATTTCAAAATCTGGTATACCAACTGTCATGGCATCAACACATTCATAGTTACAAAACATATTTCATTTTCATTTGTTCTACTGTAATTCCCTTACTATGGTAATTCACTACGAGCTAGCTCCACAAAGAGTATCAAACACCATCATTCAAACTTATGCAAGTTTTAATGACCAGCTTATATGATAATGAGCAATGCTTAGTAACAAAAATGAAGCAGTAAAACAGTCAGTGTGGGACTGCTTGACCAGGCCTACAAACTTTCACACAGCCAAACATGCTACAGTCACAGTGAAACAACATATCTAACAACTAGTACAACTGTTACTTAGGTTGGTTGCAATAATGTTGCTCAAAATGTAAGATTATTTGAAGCTTGGTTCTCGCATGCAGCACCTAAGAATTTGGGACTGAGGAGATGAAAAATTTGAAAAGTGTAAGAAATAATTGCCTTTAAATTTTACACCTGGAACTCATACTGATTTAATATCCACCATTATATACACAAAACCAGTGATAAGATCATAATTTATATAGTACACCACATATTTACGCAATAAATTGGGCCAAATTTTGAGATATCATTTACACAAATTATCTAGTGCAGTGCAGCCACTAACAGGAAGCACAGAAAATATAGTTCTGTTGCCAAATACATGTATATACTTTTTCTGTAAATATGTATTAGGCTACTGATACTGTACAAATCATGTAATGGTATAATTCCACTAGAGGTAATATTTAAGATAAGTTTATACTGGACTGATGATTTCTCGAACGCGCCAATGAAAAGTATTACTGCTGAATGTGTCAGGTTTTATACTGTACTAATAAATTTATGGTTGTGTGTTCCTCTCTATACAGGGAGAAATTAAGTTAACTATTGAAGATAATGAAGCTTTGCACAAACAAATGTTCTTGTATGACAAACAGCATTTTATGAAACACTGTGCATATAAAAACTTTAAACTTGATGTAAATATACTAGTACAATAATTTTAAAAAGAACATGGTGATTTACTACTACACTCCCTATAGCAAAATCCCCCCCCCCCTCCCCCCCATTTGATTTCTAACACAGACCTCTACATTTAATACTGTAGGATAACACTGCCACAGGAACATATCCAAGTTACATTACTCTGTCTACACAAATGTACATTATAGTTAGATTCAGACCCTACCTTTTTATGAGAATACATCACGAGTTGCTTCTAAAGCAGCTGATATAATGAGGAGTACAAACAGGTCATTTAATGTTCTCCATTATTTTGTTCCAGAATTTTTATGCTGCTTAAAGGACAGGCTCTACATTGGCTGTACTACAGATATTTTACACATTTTTCCTGTTGCCATTCATGATTCATAACACACATGAAATTTAATTGGTACATTTTGTTTACAACACTGACACTGTTACATCCAATAACATTTATATGTAACATTTATACAGGACAGTTTTGAAAGCTCCATTCTCACAGGTATAAAATTAAATAAATTTAAAAGCATGAAGCAAGTGAGAACAATGAAATCTTACAATAAATGTTGGAAGGTGCTACAGAACTTAAAACAAGTATATTTTGTATAAATAGGAAACTTCAATTCAATGACATCAGATCCTCGTAAACTTCATTTCTATTGTACAGAAACAGCCTAGTAGGTCAATGGAGAAAAATGAAGCTATGGGGGTGAATTTGGAGGGATGAGTGAAGAATGAGTATTATTTTTACTTTAACCAACAAAACTCTGAAGTGGAAGAAACATGCTTTCATACCAGAGCAAATATTTTATACATGTAAAGGTAAAGTTCATTCTAGAACAGGCCACGAAGGCCCAAAGGGGGAATAGAGGTATAGCCCTACTCTCTCCTTAACCTTGGTGCTAGATGGGGGGTGGGTGGTCAACGTCATGCCCCAGCCACTTTATCCCGGGAAAGACTTGGTACCCACTGTATAGGAGGCTGGTTGGGCCCAAGGGCTGGTCTGGACAGATATGGAAAATCTCGCCCCCCACCAGGATTTAATCCCAGACCATCCAGCCTGTAGCAAGTCACTATACCGACTGAGCTACGCCGGTCCACTATTTTATACATGTAAAAACGAAAATAAATAAGAAGTGATGAATATAAGGTCTGTAAATCTGAACAGTATATTTTAATACATATAAGATGAAAATAAAGAAGAAAGAAAGAAGAGGGAAATAGTAGTGTACCCATAACCCAAAGATGAGCCCTGGGATTTCCTTCTTTACCTTAATGACAAAAAACAGCTTAGATGTTAAAACATCTTTTTGTGAAAGGTGAAAAACAACTTGTACGTTGCCTCCTTGTGGAAAAAAAAATTGCAAATAAAAACTCTTTACTGACACAAGGTACTTAAATATTTGTGTTTCTACACCACCATTATAAAAAATTATTTTCTCATCTCCATAACATTCATGCCTGTCACTTAAAACATATTACACTTTTCCAGTATAAAAGTTTCATGCTGAAACTTTGTTTTAATATATGTTACTATAAATCATATAGTACATTTAAGTCATTGTTATTTACACCTATTTACATCATAGATGACAAAAAAAGTTTTTGCATACTGACAAACAGTTCTTCTGTATAAAACACAGCATGTCTTCTAGGTCACGAAACTAACTTCTTACACATTTCCTACATTTTCATTAAAAGTTTATATTGTTTGAATAAACAAGTGATGTTTAGCTGCACTTCCAACAAATTTATGAGACACTTACTATGAAGGAAAAGTTTCAAGAAGTTAATGAACATTACGAACAACTTACTTGCTGTCACCATCATCTTGTTCATGCAAATTCATCATTGAAAGAAATCACACTACCTCACCTTGCTATGTGTCCAGGTCATCCTCTCGTTGGCTGGAGAAGTATGAAACGAGACCACCAAATTCACCACCACCTTCTTCATCATAAGACTTACTGTTGCTACCATCTGATGCCTGCAAACTGTGGGAGGCGTCTGGAGAAGCATAGTGATCTGGGTAAGGAGACCCCTGGTAGGCTGAGGGAGGAAGGGCATCATCTGCAGCTGACAAAGGTGGAGGAGGAGGATAGGCACCATAGTGGTAATTAGGTGGTGGAGGTGGATGGTATGGGGAGAAGTTACCAGAAGCTGGGCTCCTGCCCTGATGAGGTGGCGGTGAAGGCTGAGCTTGCTGCAGATGGCTTCCCGCTGCTGTGGAAGGTGGGAACTGTGGCTGGGGGTGTCTGCCCTGTGGAGTCCCAGTAGGTCCTACCACATCAGCTGATTGGAGAGGAAATCTAATAAGAGGCGGGGGTACTTGTTGATGCATAGGAGGAGGAACTCGTGTGTAGGGTGGAGGTGGTGGGGTGTTGTGTGATGTTGGAGATGGCCCAGGTTTTCCGGCCAATGGACTTCCAGCTGACGGAGGAATCTGTGTTGGTGGTTGGTGCAGAGGAGAACCTTCTCCCCCAGGCTGAACTCCATTGTTGGGTGCAATTGCAATTGGGCCTCCACCGGATGGTGATGGATCAAGAGGGTGGTGTGATGTATGGTACATCTGAGGACCTTGTGAACCTGGACCTGGAGTTCTCATCCGTAATGGTGATATGGTTGTCTGCTGTACAGAACCTGGTGGTGGGCGGATGGGGGATCCTCTTGAACTGACATAATGTGGCAAGCAAATTCCTGGACTACCTGATGGAGAGCTTGTTAAAGGTGGAGGTTGTCGGTATGGTGACGGGATACGGCCACGAGCTGGAATTGAGTATGCTGGTGCTGTTGCCACACTGTTTCGCCCTGAAGGACTACTTCCCACACCTAGCACAGAGCCTGCATTTCCTGAACCTGGGCCTGCTAATGGTGCTTGATCATTGCCTGGACCACCAAAGTACTTATGTCCCATGGCCGTGGCTGCAGCTGTGAAACTCTGTGGTCCTCCTGAAACAGGCTGTGACTGCAACATTCGTGTAATTACACTGCTACTTGAATGTGGAGGCTGTGTCGAGAAAGGCAGTTTCTGTGGCTGATGTTGGTTTGGTCCTGGGAAACATGCTGTTATGCCACTCAGAGATGTTGACACCATTTGACCATTATCAGACAGCTTCCCTGCTAAAGCAACAGTTGCATTTGTAGTGTCAACAGCAGCAGCATTAGCTGCAGCAAGTGTAGCTTTCCCACGACCTCGACCTTTCCTCTTTGGTGGTGTTGGTGGCGAAACTACTGGAGTAGATGATGTAGATACCATTGGCAAATTGACAGGTGGAACTGTTGGTGGTGGCTCAATTCTCTTTGAAGGTTCTGGCACCATTTCTGTGCTTTTTTGAACAGGTGGTTCTTTGAGAGTTGATGTACTTATCAAAACAGGCTGTTCAGATGCCATTTCATCCACTTTCTTACTCTTTCTACCCCTCTTCTTCTGCTCCTTCTGCTCCTTCTTTTCAAGCTTCTTGGCTTCTCTCTTCTGTCTCCTTTTCTCTTTAGTCTTGGCTAATTCTGCCTGCCGAAATGCCAATTCTGCTTCCTTCATAGCAAGTAATTCCTCTTCCTCTTCTAACCCCTCCTTCTCAAGTAGTTCTTCCTTCAGCATTTCATCCATTTCCTTTTCTTCATCCATCAATTCCTCTTCCAAAAGCTCTTGATCCACTAGTTCTTCTCTCTCATTTAACACAGCTCCGAGTCTTACTTCACCTTCTTCTAGTTCTTCTCTCTCATCCAACATAGCTCCTAACCTTACTTCACCTTCTTCCAGATCATCAAACTCTTCACCAAAGTCCTCCATCTCATCTTCAGTATCATCCCGTATGATCTGCCTCTTTGTACGCACAGGTATGGCTTTCCTTGGTTTCCTTTCAGGTTTGGTTTTCTTTTCAACTTTGGGTTTCTTCTGAGCTTTCATTTTCTTTTCACCTCTTGGCTTCTTTTCAGATTTTTCTTTTTTCTTCTTCTTTCCCACTTTGAATGGAAGTTCCTCTTCGGCTGAAACATTTCAGTGTTAACGTCACACTGTGCCAAATCACAATCAAATTTTGTACGTGCATAAGAGAAACACATTCACATAATGACTTTCCTAATATGTATATCAGGTAAGATTCAACCATACACTTCTTTAAATATTTCATGACCATGCACTGATGCTTCACTATGAGAAAGAAACCAACGAGCGCTTATGAAGTTATATGAATTTAATACCATATAAATGTCGTAAACCTCCTACTTCTTTCGGCCATCTTTAGTGGCCATCTTCAAGAAGGTATGATATGTGCTGCTGTGTTGGATGGTGATACAGCACACAGCACATGAAGACTCCTCACTCACATAAATCTAGCACAAATAAGTTTATCTGTATTTTATATTTTAATATTTTAACATACTTCAATACCATACACTTAAAAACTCAATATTTGTACATGGGTTTTGATGTCTTTGTAATATATCCATCATATAATACCTTCCTGATGATGGCCATTGAAGGTGGCCAAAAGGAGGAGGAGGTTTACAACATTTATATTGCAATATATGCACAAAACTTCATATGGACTCACTGGTTTTACTTTCATAGTGAACCCTACACTGCTTTCATACTTGGATAACATTAACATACTCTATATCACTATTTACTGTCTAATACAGTAACTACCTGCCAACACAAATATAAAGCTAGACTATCATATAAAGCAGTATCAAATTATCAGTAGTTTGGTTAGAGTTTGAGTGTCCTGCATGCATACTGTATGTAGCCTTGGGTTATGGAGTTCAGCTGTGCCACATGTTGAAGATGTTCCAAAGTTTCAGCACATAATGCAAGTTGCCATCTTCAGACTGAATGTGAAGCAGGAGAAGTGAACACACATGTAAGTAGGTCTCACAGTGAAAGGAAGGATCACGGTGTGATGGATGGATGTGCTACACGCCAGCCAACTGGCAAGAAAAATTTTGCACAAACGTGTAACAAGGAATAAATTTTTGCCCTATACCATAATCTCATTCATTATCTACTAATGTTTATCAGTATAACATACAACTTAAATGACAATACAAGGATCAAAAGTAAAGATATGTGACATGCAGTTCAGCCTGCCAAGTTACAGAACTGGATGCATAATTTCAAGGCACCATTGCCTGCTTTTAGGCCAAACCACTTACTAACTTCCTGTCCACTGTGGCACAGAACGTGCAAGCAAACATGCCACCCTATGCGACAGTGCACCAGATGTTACAGAACTTTCATGCAACTTTAATGCATTCAAAAGCAGCTGTGATAAGAATTGCCAAGCACTTCTGCCTCAAGGTCAAATAATTCTCTGTTCAGATATACAATTCTTACACTTACATTTTAGAATGCAAATTTTCTTATACAAGCTGAAGGATGGACACAGACAGTGGGTTAACACTTTAAGGATGGAATCAGCAGACCAAATGATGATAAAAATAGGGAGAATTTAAATGACTGCCATATATCAAGTTGGTCAGAATTAAGAACCCTATTTCCTACTTCTACATCCCACTTCCCTTGTTAGCTGCAGAACTGCTCCATGGGCAGGTGTCATATATGAAGAAGCATTCACATGCTCTATTCTTGTCACATGTCCACTGCCATCATAACGCTATCAAAAAGTCTAATGTGATTCTTTCTTAACAACAAATCATCATGACATGGCAGTGTATCTCACAGCTGAATGCAAATGGGTTTAAAAAGTTCTGTACATCCAATGCAATCTACGAGCCTCATGACGATATACTGTTGATTAAAAGTGAAGAGAGTAGGAATGGTAGCTGCAAGTGTGAAGAGAATAAATGCTGTGCCTGTGTAGATGGACACTAAAAATTATGAAAACAAAGATTGTTACAATGACTGGTAAAGGTCATTGGAATCTGATATATTTTGTGTATTAACTACATGAAATAAACAATAAAATATTTTTTCAGCGGACATGTTTTTATGTACATCTGTATTTCCCCATTTTAGTGATACTGTCCTTTCCATTGCTACCTGATTGACCTGTACACCTTGCCCAAATCTGTCCTTTCTCACTCTCTTAGTTATAAAAATAAAAATGGATAACCTGATTCATTATCTAGTTCCTTTCTCCCCGCCTCCTCTTGTTGTTTTGCATTTGCTGTAGCCTCTGTTCCCTCCACAGCCTCGGCTTCAGGATGAACTTCAGGCTGTGGTTTTATTTCTGTTTTTTCATCTCCATCCTCCTCATCTTCAGCCTCTGGTTCAGTCTCTTCCTCTTCCACCATCATTTGCTCCTCTTCACTAGCTATATACTCTTCCTCACTTTCTATCTGCTTTGTCATAGATTTCATAAATTCCTGAAATAAGTTAACAACTTGCTTAAAAGATTGAATAGCATTTTCATTTTAACAGTATGCTACTGCAATGAACATTAAGGTCTTGGTATGCCTTAAACACAAAATGCAGATGCTTGGCTAAAAACTATTTTGCTCTTAAAGCTGCCACATAAATTGTTCTGGACTTCTTATAACCTGGAGGTAATATGTTCACTAGCAACTGATAGGTGGCACTTTTTATGGCTTTCAATGCAACACACAGAGAATAAAACTGACCTTAATTACTCTGGTAACTTTAGAAAGGAAGACATTTATCTTCAGGTGATGTCTGTTACTGTCTGATTTTAGTGGAAACTAGAAAATGGCAACAAATTTTAGTAAAGTTCCAAACATGAAATTTTATTAAATTCTGTTAGGCTTCTATATGCAGACACAGATATGGTTAAAGCTAACAAGTGCAGGTTTGAAGTTTACTGCAAACATTTTAAAACAGCTAAGAAATGATCATACAACCATGCCAAAAAAAGTTATTTCTCACCTCTTCACTCTCTGATCCTGCTATCTCCTGATAATTAATCTTCCTACCACGTGTTCGAGGCAAAGGCGATATTTCACCATCATCTAAGCCTCCATATTTTATCTGAAAGGAAAAGCAAATATTACAACTCTGATGAAGAAGTGCAGACACACAAATACATAGAGAGTGACAATGTGCTTTTGTTTGTTTATCTCACAAAGCAGCATAGGCCAAAATGCTGTTACACCTAAATGTTAATGAGTTTGTTCATCTACCAGCTCAAACAAGTCAGGAAAGAAATAAAAGAAAGAAGAAAAAAATTATATATATATAAAAGAATCAAAAGCCAAGCTCATAAAGCTTACTTTCCTGTTGCACGTTTCTAATTGAACATATCTCTTACTCTATTACAGCTATTTGTTTGATATGATTTGATTTTGTGGATTATTTACTATTTATGTACAGATTCTGTACACTTTAAATTTGTCAGATATAATCTCAGAGTTCAGCAACATTGCTACATCTGTGTTTGTTGATTTACAAACATGTCACACATTATAACTTGTTACGTTTACGACCTCACTGCATATAAAACTTATATGTCTAGCTCCAGTGGTTGATTACAAAACACCATCAAACCAAAAGCTAAAGCTACCACATTGCTGTTTCACATCCTACAAAAATACAAGCTTAAAATGGTGCATACTTTTCCAGAGTCAATTACCATATATATCATTGAAAAACCCAGAAGTGTGTCATTATATCCACTGTGGTGTTACTATTGAGTGTATTAAATTAAAAGTACACTGTTGGAGTATCTTCCAGTGGCACAACATTCACACCATGTTTCATAAGCCAGTCAAGTCGCTGAGAAGCTGATATGCACACTAACAAACAGAATATGTCAATCTTATATGGATACATTCTTTCTTGTTTTGGTAAGAAAGTACACCAGAAAGGGACTTCCTTGCTGTGGTGCTAATTAAACATAAATAAAGTTAAGAATGAGTTGTTGTTGTTCTGCTTCTTTTATGAATAATTCTCAACAATCTGTTTTGATTCAGAAAAAATTGTGAGTCAATTCTTTACACCATTTCTCAAACTCTATGACCCACAAATCTCTTTCTTCTGGTGCAGGATAGTTGGGAAAACTTTAAATTATTTTTGTTATTCCTGAACACACACTGCATAAAAAAGTTTAATATCATATCACTATTCCGTTTTACTGTGCATATATAAACAGCTAGGACTGCAAGGAAACAGTCAGCAGTGATTTATAAACATACAAGCTGGTCTTCAGTGGCATATGAAATCATGTACCAGTCTGCAGTGATATTTGAAGGTACATTCTGGTCCAAAATACCAGAAACGCTGCTTCAGACATATGACAGACCTCTCTGAATGAGTGACCAGCCTATCACAAGGATTCTATCTTCATAAAAAAACGCAACACAGAAAAATGTATATACAAATTAATCTCAGAGTGGATATGACAACAATGAACAAAATTAAACAATACAAAAAGTTTTTTATTCATCATCCACTGACAATGCTGCTACAAGGAACTTCATTTCTTATAGAGTCATTCAGTGAAGAGAAACCAGGCTCCCTTGTTGCAAGTACCCAATTAGATAAAATTATATAATTAATCGGTTATTTCCTTTTTTTCTGCAAATGATAAAGCAGGTAAGATGCACAACTTTAAACCTATCAAATCTTAATCACAGTATACAATAACTGATGAACATGTCCTGTGTTCATCAAACACACTTACATTTACAATTATAATTTACAGTAACATTTATCATTTACTATACATAAAAATCTGTAAATCTTTGGTACCTGTCAACTAGATTCTGCCTGTGGTATCAGTATCAGTATGAAACATCAGTTTGGATCCTTTAATAAGCATCATATTTAAAAAAGTAAAGGAACACACAAGTTCTCCCTGTCCACACCATGAAGGCATGTATGGCAAGCAGAACTACAGCTCCACTCTTTCTTGATCTTGGCACTAGGAGCTGAGTTTACATTTCAAATGATATGTTTATTAATTCACTCTTACCTTTGGATTCCTAGACTTATTCTTACTGTATTCTTCATCCATGTCTTTAATATGTTTCTTTTTCTTCTTCTTCTTCTTTGACTTAGATTTATGGCTATCCAGGTATTGTTTCCTGAATAGGCATAAAATGAATACATACAGAAATAAACAATGTATTATGAACAACAATACTTAAAAATTAATAAATGGTCCAAATGTTTAAAAGCTACCTTTAGCTGGCAATACGATCTATATGGACCACAGATAAGAACAAACTCAATTATCAGACTCAAATTCATAAAATGATTGATTCTTTCAAGTTTTTATTTTTACAGTGTGACGAGACCAAAAAATTAATGAGCAACGTGTTTTTTTGCACCTACTAGTACCACTGCTAATTTTAGTCTACTTCAGTTTGTGCTACTGGACAGTAATGCAATGTCTTAACAAAACAGCATACATATATGCCTGTACAAGCACACATACTGTCAAACATGCACAAAAGATGGCCATCAAACAAACTCTTTTGTTTCATATTGTTGTTCCCAGCCCAACAACACATGGCCAGTGCTTCTAGCCATATATATTCAGCTCATTTATATAATTACTAGTTCAATTTGATATTTTCTTTTCACGATCCAAGATAAGTTGATGTTGAGGTACAATTCTAAAATACTGACAAATATGTATTGTATGAGGGTTATAGCAGATCAGTGTCTTAGAATCATCCTGACAATTCTACTTTGTCCATACATGATTAGTACTGGAATCACACAACAAGCATATGTCAAGTTCAATGGATACTGTCCCTTATATATCTTATATATGCATTAAATAACTTATCTTTTGATTGTACAATCTGTCAATAATTTAAACTCCTGTGTTGAGGCAGTCCCAATAATAGTCTATCATGATCAGTTGGCATGCAACAAATTTTTCTTACCTCTTTTTCTTCCGTCCCCACGTTGAATCACTTTCCTCACTATCTGAGTCCTGCCACAATCTGCGAGTCTTTTTACGGAGTGGCTCTATACTTTCATCACTGTCATCATTAACTGAAAAACCAGAAACATCACCAAAGTACAAGGATACAATGATCCACAATGTAAGGCCATTTGACAGGTGCTGCAATGTAATGAGGTTCTTACAAGAGTGTGAATCAAACAGCCAATATAAAACCTAAGCAGCTTCTAGGTGGCCAATATTATTGTTCAGTATTACTGCCTTGAATTAATACTGTGCAATATGTTTTTCCACAGGTGACTCAGTATTACTGTGCAGTATTTCACATTTTGTTTGTGAGTCGGGATAAGAAGGCATGTTCAGCGTGACTGATGCTGCTTGTGTGACCACTACAGCAGAAGTATATTATTATTTAAATAAAGTGGGAGGGGGGGGGGGGTGACCCACCACTTAAACAAAAAATTTTACAGAAGAAGACCACAAAAAAAACAAAAAAAACTCATTACAAAC
>Ga0136643_10014781_pt1 | contig 11729 bp, 8 predicted proteins | sample TergutLab28metaG_FD_96883 | JGI IMG/M metagenome (GOLD analysis project Ga0136643, IMG submission 96883) | Labiotermes labralis P1 segment gut microbial communities from Petit-Saut dam, French Guiana - Lab288 P1 (version 3) (version 3) | ecosystem: Host-associated > Arthropoda: Insects >...
AAGGTAAAATTTTTTTTTAAAATTTTTTTTTTTTCTTTTTTTTTCTAATTTTTTTTTTGGGTAAAGGGGAAAATTTTGGAAAAATCTGGACCCCCACTCTTCCCCCACCCCCTTTTTTTTTTTGTAGTATGAGAAGTACTTCCTAAGCAAACTGTCAGTAGACATTACCACTGACATTGCAGTACATATTAATCAGTTTTGCCTGTTATTTGCTGTCACTGCTAGATATTGGCCATTCGCCTGTCTCTGCCGTTGTGTCCCATCCACGATTGCGAGGGGTGAGTTGTAATGAGTCTTCAGACACCAGAACGACTACTGCCATTACCTTACCAACATTGCATTTAACGAACAAGGTTGTGGCTGGGAGTGTTGCGCTCACACCAGAGGCTGCACGACTCCCAGGTGGTGCAGAACTTAACATCCTTCCAGCCAATGGGACAGTACGGGCCACAACATCAGGCAAACATCATCCCATAACACTTACTGGAGGTTTGTGTTGTCCACACAGTTGTATATATGTATATAAAAATATCATCCATATTACTATTATTTGCTTTTGCTGTATGTTTTGTAAGGGAATATACAACAATATTCATTCAGCTTCTCTAATTAGTCCAATTATGAAACTTGGAATAAAATTTATAGGTGACAATGGCTGGCATCTATTGTACATTATCAGTCTGCAGATTTATACTTTAGCTATAACATTCTTTTTAGATAAAGGTAATATGCAGATCACTCAACATAAAAATCAGCATGGTACAGTTATTGACCATGCATCTCACTTTTGTGACAGTAACCATCAGTTTCCCCATGAGTACAGTTTTGCAGCACCAAAATACCCCTTATTTTATGCCAGTCATGCATATATGACACTCAGTTGCTCCACTGTTCTATACAAATGTCTGTTACATATCCTTGATGAATTATTTATAAGTATGACAGTACCTGAGTTGTTCCTAGCTTGAAAGGATCAGGTCAGGCAACATCTTGTCCATGCAATTCTTCTCTCACCACATCATTAAACACTTCCAAGTTCTTGTCAGACCTGAGATGGCAATATATGACTGACACAAAGGAATGTAAAAAGAAATTATAATTGCTTCCTTGTTTAATTTTGGGAGTTGGGGTACAGAGGGGTCGTGGAATGGTGTTAGACCACCATCAGCAACACTAAACCTATTTTGAAATCCATTCCATGTATTCTCATGATTTTAAATATCCTTTAGTTATAATTTCAAAATAACAATATCCCAGCAAGCAGCACTGTGAGAACCTCAAATCTTACATAGCCATGTCTTGCTGTGCTAGTAAACAAGCACATTTATACTGTATCACTGTCAGTATAATATGAATTCTGTTAGTCATAATGGTGCATATTTTTACAACTAAACCATACTGATAGGAGCTTCTTGTGAGAGTAACATATAAAGCTGACTAATCTGACAGTGACAGTAAGTTTGGTAAAGACACAGTTGTGGCAGGTGATTATGGTTATGCACGCAGGAGCCAAAAAATTGTGGTCAGGATCAGACAACACCTTTGGAATTCCTGGTGGTATCTGTCTCTGTATATGGTACATAAAAGAGGCATTGCATGTAACCAAGAATTTTCCTGCATTTCCCTGACAATGACCACCTCTGCACTGATGTGATCCAACTGTTGATGGCAGAGACCAATAGCTACTGCAGCCAATCTGTTACACACTTGAAATGACAGTGGTTGCTTGTGACTTTCTAACATGACCATAAAAGAGATATGTGCCTTGAGCTATAACAAAATGGGATATAACATCTGAAACTCACTGATAACTCCTGGGCCACTCACAAGCAGCCCCATACCATGTTTTACCATAGCTTCATGGAGTGTGGCTGTTTCTTCCATACATGGTGTTTTCTTTGTAATTGGTGGTGTGAATCGATGATAAGACTGACTGTAACAATAACAGACTTGGAACACTGGCTGTGCACATACTAGCATGCACACAAATTCATGTGCATATGCACATGAGTAGGAATGTATGTGTTGGAGGGGAGTGGGACGCTGCCTCATGAAACTTCAGCCCATATCATCAAGTTTGTCATTGTTGGCCTGTAAACAGTGTTTCATGCAGAACTTGTGGGCATGATTTTAGTGTACCTCATTACCAAATTTCACATACCTGGCTTCAGTGGTATTGCCATCAAACCAATGCTGAGCATAAATTTCCCACAGCTGCCATGTGGTGTTTCACATTTTACATGGAGAAGTCCATGTTAATCAATATACCCATTATTTAAAGCTCTTATCACACAAAATTCCTGGACCACACTCCCATTTTAGAACTTGAAATTTGACATCAAAATACATTTCATACATGTGTCTGTTTAAATTTACAACACATTTTCAACGTGGTTATGCCATCTGTGTGGTCATCAGCAGGAGAAGTCACTTTTTTATCAACATGTTCTCTGTGGTTAAATGGATTATAGCAGTTAGTGTTTTATGCAGCTTAAATTATAATCATATTCAGTGTAAATGATACAATTAATGTAAAGTCCTACATTCTGTGTCAGTAAAATGTTACGCTGTGTCATGACCATGTAGATGGTTGTAACACACTGGGGTTGCCTGGTAAGTTAATTCAATAGCCACATACACAACAAAGTGTGTTTTGATGGTGTTTAGTTTCATTTTATGTGAACAACTACACAGGGGTGTGAATGCTAAGATCCCACACAAGTTTGCATGGTTGCCAGATTGGTATGTATTATTGAAATCCAGAGTGTGGTGGTGGGAGCAGGGGGGTGGCAGCCATGGTGGTGGTTGAGTATTTTACAGGGGCATGGTTCATATCAGATTTTTTAAAGTTCATCTCTTCTTTCAAAACCTGGGTTTGTTGTACAGAATATGGATGTGACAGTGCTGTAAGCCTCTCTTACCATATGTAATAAGGAAAGCATGCGAGAAATCAGTGTTATGGGCTATGTGTGGCAGAGCAGCCTGTGAGAGGGTTAAATAACTGAAGTGTTGTTATCTGTTGTCAGTTTTATTTTCTTCCTTCTTTCAGGTTTGGCTCTTCCAAATGGTGTGCTGGGACATGCAGGAGTTACCCTCACCACCAAGTCCATTTCGCATACTCCTGGATCTGGTAAGGATTACCACCTAAGAGGGAGAACAGTATCTGTGTCCCACATTAGAAGGTCTGCACCACTGAAGTTCATTACATTGTAATCATTGTTAGGCATGTTTGCAAAATTGCAAAAGTGAGTATAAGCTTCTCTTTGTCCAGCCATTCATCTGCGTGGAACAACTCAGCCCCCACTGAATGAATTTTTATGAAATGTGATATTTGAGCACTTTTTTAAAATCTGTCAAAATTCAAGTTTCATTAAAAATGTGACAAGAATAACGCGTATTTTACATGAAGACCAATATATATTTATGATTATATTAGTTCTTCTTAGAATGAAAAATGTTACAGGCAGAAGTTGTAAAGGGAATCAAAACACATGTATGTTCAATAAAAAGTCATGCTGTTTATGAAATAATGTGGAAAAATATAGTAGAGCCAGACAGGCCACGGATGATAATATAATAGGATGATGCGTGTGCATTGCATCCTGGATAATTAAAGCTACACACACACTCAGAATATGCAATACTTATTGCTTTTCCACGGCAACGATGGTTATGCAAATGCACCTCAATGTTATGTTTGTATGTACATTGTCTCTCTTGTTTTGACTAACCTTTGGGGATGGATAAATGTTTGTGATATTCATAATATGATTCTGAAACTTTGTGTGGTGTAAAACTGTGACATTTTTGCTATGTCACATTTGCTGGATCCCTTATCATTCTCAGTAGTATCAGATAACAGATGGAAAGTTTCGGTACTGTCAACACTTCAGTCCATCATACTAAGTCAGTTTAGTTAGGCCTCTGAATAATTCTCTAAGATTCATTCCATTATTACCTCCTGTGACCTCATTGGTCTTCATAGTGAACATTTCATGACAGGCTTTCTTAACCAAAATTATGTTTACAGTCTTTATTTCCCCATCTGAGTTACATGTTCCATCCCCACATTTCTCTAATTTCCCAGTGAATACAAGTTAATCCATAAGCCTATACACAGAGACACTTAGTGTACCCATTCCTTCACCATTTCTCCTTTCTTACCTGGCCTTATTAATATTAGAGACTCATTCAGGAATTTGGGGATGTTAACACAGTTTCTTTCAATGGGAGCTTGAGCAACTCTGTCAGGAAGTATACTGGTCGTATTTCAAGACGTGGTTAATTGATGATAATGACACAACCTCACGTGTAGTCGAGAGATCAGGTTCCTGGTTTATTTGGTGTACTTTAGCAAATGCCAGGGAGTGTGCGGTAGCACATTTGGTTGCGGCACCATGCTACAAGCCGGAGGGTGGTGGGTTCGATTACTGATGATGTGATTTAATTTTTCATTGACATAATCCTGGCTGCTCTTTGGCCCTGGGGTAGACTCAGCCTCTAACAGAATGAGTACCAGGAATATTTCCTGAGGGGTAAAGGCAGCCGGTGCGTAGGGCTGACAACCTTAACCACCTTCTTGTGCTGATTGTTTTGAAATTTGGGAGTCTTAACCTCCTGGAACCCTCAGGGCCTGTACAGGCCTTGTACTGGGATTGTTTTATCTTAACCTCTGGCAGATACCTATTAGGTGGTTTCATTTTGCATCTGTCATGATCCATAGGCAAGACACTGTGGGTTTTCCCCTGATATTTAGCTGTCCTTGAGCACTAGGATGGTGAGCCTGTCACCCCACTGCCTTACTATGAAACTTGAATACCCTAAGAATACCAAAGAGGTGACTGCTAACCTGGCATACAGGAGTCCTTAGCTGCTGATGGGGGGTGGTTGCCTTAAGCCTTGAACCCAGGACATATTGTTATAGCAGTGTGTCATTTTCTTTATTCTGTGTTAGTTTCTCATATGTCAAAGTATTTTTCATAGCACTGGAATGGTGCATATGGTTGACTGCATGCTTATTGGGCCCCTACTTGGAATTCAGCCTTTAAAGAGACTGGTTGGTAAATCCATTTAATGTTTACACACACACGTCACCAACTTGCATAACTGTTGCCATAAATGGACATTCTATATGTATACTGATTGTACTGTTTCAGTCTTTAAATGCTTGCAAATCCACCTTAAGTTGCGCTATTCCATTTTTTGTATTTTTCAATTTCCATTGAAAAATGTTTTTTCCAACAATACCTCTACAACTCCATTTTTAGCAAAATGTGTTTATTTACCCCTTCTGTGCGCAAAGCATTATGCTGAAGTAGAAAAAATCAGGTGCTCTCCATCATAAATTATAGGTTATAATGCTAAGAAGATGACCATGATCATGAAAATGAATGTTCATTCAATAAATGGCAGGAAACTAAAGTAAACATCCATGTTAACATATGCAGCTGTACATCATTACAGATATGTTGACATGAGAGTGGAAGAGTTTAAGACTCATTGCACAAACATACCATCTTGTTCTCCTAGACATGCATTACCATGTCAGCTTGTGTTGTTTCAGAAGCAAGTGGCACAGTGCTGACACCTGCTATTCATGGAACAGGAACAATCCCTACCCATCTGACATCAGCAGGTATGATTAATGAGTGAACAAAGTAACCAGTTACTCAGAATGGAAACTCAGATTTAAGGTATAAATTTGCCATAACTGACAGTTTAGTGGTTCGCTCTTGTGATAAAATTGAATAGAATGAGTGTTTAAGTTCATGAAGAATGATAAAAGTTGCTCATATGCCTGATTAACTCACTGTGAAGTTGTATAGTAATGTGGGGTGTGCGGATTATATCACTCTTCAAACTTCTCTTGTGATGTACATGAATGTTAAAGTTATTGCACTGTTCAGTGGGACAGCTAGAATTTAGTGTTGGTGATACACTGTTAGCATCAGAATTGGTTGAAGACCAAATCACAACTTTGTTAGTTGGTAGGTAAGCAAATTAGTTTTTGATTGTTCATTTATAAATTAACTGTAACATATGATATGTAGAAATCAATAGTTATAGGGAACTGCAGAAGAGAACTAGTTATCTGACAGGCTGTAGTGTGTTATTTTCAAAGAGATGGGGACCATAAGACATAGCTATAAGAATTGCAAGGGTTTTATAAGCTGGAAATCATGTACTTTTTTATCTCACGGCTCATAATGGTCTAGTCGAGTTCTGTAACCAAGCTACGTGCCCTAGAATTTCGGTTATTGAGGTGTGCAGGGAATTTTGATTTCGTGACTGCACCGAGTTGGAAACATACAGCAAGCTTTATGACACTATTTTCACTTCAGATACAAATCAACTTGGACGTATCATCCTTGCGCCCCATATTTCTGACTTCTAACACCTAAATTGCACACTATCAATTTCTATAAAAGATATCACAGGAACATAATATTATCTAAGTGGAATCTGTGTATGAAATAAATTGTGAATTATTAACTAAATTGGGTATGTGAACATGAAGTAAGTATTGTGGGAAGTACTGTGTACATAGACAGTGAGGCTTAAACTTTAAAGGACGAATGTTAGATGTATCTAATGCTATGCACGCATGCACTTTTTCAGCGCTCACAGTGCTTGGTGTAGCAGGAAACCCAAACAAACCCATTGTGGGTCCCACCACAAGGCCTGGTATTCATCATGAGCAATGATGTCATGATCCAGTTTCAATATTATTTATGTCCTGACTTGACCTCTGGGGATCAGCAGAGGGAAGTGATTGGCAAGACACAGTAGACCATTGTTTGAGGCTGAAATGTAAAGCTCATTCAGGAAGTGCTATAGTCAATCTTCTGGCAGTTTTTGTAGAAGTGTGGCACATCTGATATTGTTTTGCAGTGGTGGACTGGCATATACAAGACAGTGGCAGATGGGTTATATACGGCAGTCCACAAGTTTTCTTAATGTTTATTGTCAAAGCTGTAGGTGGTTACTATTCACAGTTGTGTTTGAGGTTACGTTATCAGCGGTGCTCAATATTGCATAAATTCACTGGCAGCTTGAAAGGAAGTATGCCTTACTCGTTGGTATTGATATTTTTCCTTAGTGTACAGACATAGAGTTTCATCTTTGTTTCTTTCCCAGTGAAGAATTAGACATCTACATGATCATCTTTTTGTAACTTTGTTGTCCCAACGCGCTCAATCTGGTAGGTGATCCTCTTTTGGAAAATGGGTGTGGTTCACCGAATCACATATAGTTGTAATAATTTCTTTTTTATTTGTGGTTTTATTTACTCAATTTAGTCTTGATATAAAATAATGGAGCACTATATCCAGTAAAACAATTAGATCATTTCTAGGAACTGACACAGTCACTTCTCTGTACTCCTACCTCCACCACTCTCATATGTGACTCACTTCCTTACTGGACTGCTAGCATCTGTTGTCTGTTGCTAACGTTTTCTCATTTAACTCTCTCCCCTCCTGCCTATCACCAACAGTCCTGAATATACATTGACAGATTAACTTACAACGCATGCCATGAACCGTCCGTAACTGATGCTAGCAATCCTAAGAAACAACTATACTAAAAATGATCGGCTACAGATATTATACCAGCAGTGCATTATCAATAACTGTCACCTATTTGATTTAGTTGGGACCCTTTGAAATGAAACCTTAGAAACGAGCTAAGTAGTTAAATGCACTTGAGCCTGACATAATAGAGAAATTACTGATGGATGAGGAATTTGATGAGGAATTAGAAGAGACAGACGAAGTGATCGAACCTCGTGTGCATTCCTCCTCATACTCAGACAATGAAGATGGTACCAAGAAAACCGAAGTTACAGTTCGGTCTACAAGAGCTGGGGATTCATCGAATTTTACTGGAGCTCCAAATGGCGTCAACTGATCAGCTGCCTCTGATATAAATGCAGAATCTCCTTCTTTTTCAGTCTTCATTCTCTTTTTCAGGCAGATTTTTCAAATTATTCTAACTGAAACAAACTGTTATTTTCATCAATACATGTCATCTAAAATACTGAAAGCATTTCAGCACAACCGTTAAATACAATTGAAGAAATGTACTCATTATTTGGACTTATAATTCAAGTGGGACATGGTCAGCATCACAACCTCAAAGAGTAGTGCACTGCATTTTATTCAAACATGATGGCATGTGTTCGCGTTTTTCATATTCTTCATTTCCTTCATTTTGAAAACAATGACAACCCAGACTACAACAGACTTTCGAAAATATGAAAGATTTTCGACACACTGAACAACAGATTTTGTGAAATGTACAATCCGACGGAACATCTTGCTGTGGATGAAGTGATCGTGTTGTACAAACGAAGAGTAGTCTTTCGGCAATATGTTCCAAAGAAACATAAAAGATTTGGCATCAAAATTTACAAACTTTTCAACTTTCTGGGCTGCACTTATGATATGAGTGTGTATTTAGACAAACAGTGGCACCATGCCACAGCTCTTCTCCTCCTCTGGGGTTTTATGGCCTGTTAGAGGGTGAATTGTAGCTTGACCTTTACCTTTACATTTACCATACTTTTTGTTATTTAATTTTGTACTCAACTAAGACACTGGCAGAAAATGTGTGTGGTTTGGCACTGAAGCAGAAGCTAGAAATATGAAGGCCAAAGAATGAAACTTGATGACAATAGTGTAACAGTATCATGTGATGTAGGGAAGACAGGTGTCCATGGTACTTGGAAATAGGAATGTAAATGAATAAATTATGCTGACAGCTCTGATTTGACCAGCAGATTATCAAATTAAAAATATATGAAACCAAGGACTTAATAAAACCTTTGTTGCATGGTTTAATAAGCAAAGAGCACAAAGGACCCCTATAAAGGAAATTTCATTCCACCTAAAGTTTTAGGAAAGGAAGGTGCTTCTTCAACCCCAATGTGTTTAAGTAGTGATGTGAAATCTGGGAGTATGCAGTGCAGGGGGAGGGGGTGGTGCTGTACATTATGGCACAGTTGGTTGGGGCACTGTGCTACAAGCTAGAAGGCTGCGGGTTCAATTCCCAATGGGGTCATTGGGATTTTTCATTGACTTACTTATTCCAGCTGCACTGTGGCTCTGGGGTCGATTCAGCTTTAACAGCAATGAGTACCAGGAATTTCTTCTGGGGTAAAGGTGGCCAGTGCATAGAGCTGATAACCTTACCACCTTCATGTACCATTTGTTTTGAAAGTCAGGGAGCCTCAACCTTCTGGAGCCCAAAAGCCTTTCCAGGCCTGTAAAGGTGCTCAGATAGCCTGTATTAACTTTGCTGTTATGAATGTGATGATGAAAGATAGGATATGATAAATAAATATTAAAACAGCTGAGAGGTTGCTGAATTTTCTAGTGTATTTTGTCAAACATGACTGAGACTTTGTGACCACATGTGATGCTCATTGTACAAGATGTGCATCATTTTGTATTGGTACTAGCAGTAGAACTCCTTACTGGGTAGTAGAGGTATAAACTGTGCCAGTGGTGGTGGGAAATATCAGTGTTCGAAATTAGAAAATTATTTGATAGAAGGTAGTTTATATGCATTTGTTGGTTTTGTCTTCGTATTAAATCGCCCTAACGATGGTTAAGGTTTATTTAGAATCTGAATATTACATTTATAATGCAGTAGCAGTTAATTCTGTAAGAAAAAAAAATACACACCAATGTTTGCTGTACACAGCGTTTTTGTTGAAGGTCAGCAGGGAAGGAGTTTTCAGATTTGTTTATTGGCATAAAAGGTGGGAAAATCATTGTCTGAATATTGTGTACAGTTGTAATAAAAGTTTGAGGAAAGTGTTCATATTCACTGTACTTAAATATTAGTTACAGCTAAAATTGTTTTAGTGGATTGTGTTAGCATATTTTTCCCCGTAACTTACTATGTGCAGTTAGAGATAAAATATTAATTTCTTCCTTGTTATTTTCCAAAGTTCTTAGGTTGATCAAAGTTTGCTTTCGCAATTATGCATGCTGTCTATACACAAAGTTCACTACATATTTTCTTTCTTTGTATTCTGACATTAGATGCAACTGAATCTTTGTGTCAGGTTCTTTGGGAGCGGAGTATTTGAACACCGAATTGAGGGAACTCTTATATGGAAGGACTTCAAGTTTGCAATTAGTTGCGATAGCTGAATTTGAGTGTTGAATGACGTTGTTCCTTTAACTGAGGAACGGTGAATGGGAACAAAACTGTATGTGGAGGAAAGTGGAAAATTGTAGTTCATTCCTTTTTGTTTTGACAGGTATCACACATGTGGTAACACCACTGGGCAGCCATACCAGTCTGACACCCCTAGTGACTCCAGTCACTGTTGTGACACAGGGCAGTCAGGTGGCACATATCCTTGCCACTCCCCAGCAGCTTGGAGGCAAGGTATAGTACAGTAAGAGGCACAGAGGGCCACATCTGTTGTTATAGATTACTTGGTGGCCTGCATGTCTAAAAATCAGAATAAATGGGATATCTAACCACCTAAATTATTGTGCAGTTTTTCTAGTACACACAATTTACAAATGTGGCCTCAGTTGGCACAACACCCTTGAACTAGGTCTTTGCAGAAGATTGATGCTTTGAAAACCAGGCAAAATTATAGTGACTGAAGGTCTGAGGAATTGTCAGCCAGTAGTGAATAACCACATACCTTTATATCACATATATGTATTCATGGCAAATGTGAATACCAGGCAAAATTAGTGTTCCAGGTCATTGAAGTTGCCAGCCTGTAATTAATGACAAGTTTCTTCACATAAAATATGACACTCTGTGTTTTAATAAGGTTTAGTTAACTTTTCATTCAGTGTCTTTGATGAGAGTCAAATGTGGATAATGTTTGGGTCAAAGGGGTGGAGAAACAATTATAAAAAAAATTATGTATTGGGAAAGGTCACATTTCTTACTTAATACTTCGTAGGATTTGGGTCGTTGTATTGAAGTATGCTGAAATGGGTATGGCAGGTAGCCACTTGGCAGAAACTACAACTGCCCACGGAAGTTCAGAAACCTAGAGGGATGGCACTTGGCATAGATGGGAAGAAGCTATTAACCCTTCAACGTGGAGTGACAAGCACTGCTCGTCATGGCAAAAACATCACCTGTCATGGAGTTACAAGCACTGCTCGTCATGGTGCACACACTCACTCATTCGTCTATATCTCGACAACATAGGGAGCAAATGTAACTGGGCTGCTTCGTGCTTGTTCGTGAAGGAGCTGGCTCTCTTATGGTGTGGGAGACAGTTGCTAGAAATGATTTCTCTATTTTTTTCTGTACTCTCGAATTTTGGGTTTTCTTTTTGCAGTCGTGGAGTGCCGAGCACTGCTAGTCGTGGTGCATGCTCTCACTCATTCGTCATATCTTGACAACATAGGTAGCAAATGTAATCGGGCTGCTTCGTGCTTGTTCGTGAAGGAGCTGGCTCTCTTATGGTGTGGGAGGCAGTTACTAGAAATTATTTCTTCATTTTTTTCTCTGTGCTCGAACTTCTGGTTTTATTTTTGCAGTCCCTAATTTCACAGACGGTTTTATGCGTCCCTCTAACAGTGAAATGAAACAGGAAACGAATGTTATTGCTAACATCACATACCTGAGCTATGTAGCATTGAAATGGTGTATGACATCACCCTCATATATCAATAGACTGTTTGTTCCTTCACCGCTGTTTTCGGGTCTGGATTTCAAATGAAGCTGCAGTCTGTTGCAAT